>PVMN01000817.1_pt1 | contig 56868 bp, 45 predicted proteins | sample 1853401 | NCBI WGS metagenome assembly PVMN01 (sample SAMN08533510, study PRJNA380276) | Human gut metagenome, whole genome shotgun sequencing project.
ACTGCAGAACCCATAACCAGGGTGTATTTGATGCTTACACTCCAGAGATGAAGAAGGTTCGTCACAACAAGATCATTACCGGACTTCCAGATACTTATGGCCGTGGACGTATCGTAGGTGACTACCGCCGTGTAGCTCTGTATGGTATCGACCGCCTGATGGAAGAGAAGGCAAATGACTTCGCTAACTGTGGTGACGGAACCATGACTGATGATGTGATCCGTTTAAGAGAAGAGATCTCCAGACAGTATCAGGCATTAAAGGATATGAAGAAGATGGCTGCATCTTATGGTTATGACATTTCCCAGCCTGCAAAGACTGCAAAGGAAGCTGTTCAGTGGTTATATTTCGGATACCTGGCTGCAGTTAAGACCCAGAATGGTGCTGCAATGAGTGTTGGCCGTATCTCTACTTTCCTTGATATCTATATCAAGAGAGATTTAGACAAGGGCATCTTAAACGAGTCCCAGGCTCAGGAGCTGATCGACCACATGGTAATGAAGTTCCGTATGGTTAAGTTTGCAAGAATCCCATCTTACAACCAGCTGTTCTCCGGTGACCCGGTTTGGGCTACTCTGGAAGTTGGCGGTATCGGTGTAGATGGACGTTCTATGGTAACTAAGACTGATTATCGTTTCCTGCACACCTTAGAGAACATGGGACCATCCCCAGAGCCAAACATGACTGTTCTTTATTCTTCTGCACTGCCAGAGAATTTCAAGAAGTATGCAGCTAAGATTTCTATTGATACAAGTTCTGTACAGTATGAGAACGATGACGTAATGAAGCCAGAGTGGGGCGATGATTACTCCATCTGCTGCTGTGTATCTGCTACCCAGACCGGTAAGGAAATGCAGTTCTTCGGTGCTCGTGCAAACCTGGCTAAGTGCTTACTGTACGCAATCAACGGCGGCCGTGATATGAAGAGCAAGGAGCAGGTTGGACCAGAGTATATGCCAATTACCTCTGAGTACCTGGATTATGATGAAGTAATCCGTAAGTACGAAGTAATGATGGACTGGCTGGTAGGCGTATATGTAAATACCCTGAACCTGATCCAGTATATGCATGACAAGTACTTCTATGAGGCTGCTGAAATGGCTCTGATCGATACCGATGTAAGACGTACATTCGCTACCGGTATTGCAGGTTTCTCTCATGTAGTTGACTCCTTAAGCGCTATTAAGTATGCAAAGGTTAAAACTGTTCGCGATGAGACCGGTCTGGTTGTAGATTTCGTAACAGAGGGAGACTTTCCAAGATACGGAAACGATGATGACAGAGCAGATGATATCGCTGTATGGCTGTTAAAGACCTTCCTTGAGAAGTTAAAGAAGCGCCACACCTACAGAAACTCTGAGCCTACTACCTCCATCCTGACCATTACTTCAAACGTAGTATATGGTAAGGCAACTGGAAGCATGCCAGACGGCAGAAGAGCAGGCGAGCCACTGTCTCCAGGTGCAAACCCAAGCTACGGCGCAGAGCAGAACGGCTTACTGGCTTCCTTAAACTCTGTAGCTAAGCTGCCTTATGAGTGGGCTCTGGATGGTATTTCCAATACCCAGACCATTAACCCAGATGCATTAGGCCACAGCGAAGAGGAAAGAGTAGACAACCTGGTACAGGTATTAGACGGCTACTTTGATCAGGGCGCTCATCACCTGAATGTAAACGTATTTGGCAAAGAGAAGCTGATCGACGCTATGGAACATCCGGAGAAGGAAGAGTACGCTAACTTCACCATCCGTGTATCTGGATATGCTGTTAAGTTCATTGACTTAACAAGAGAGCAGCAGATGGATGTTATCTCCAGAACCTGCCACGCTACCATGTAAGTAATATAAACTGTAACGTTGAAGTAGCATTCCGCTATTGATCATCTTAACGGTTCAGGACGGTTTCGTTCTGGACCGTTATAAATATTGTAGAAAAAGCAAGGAGAAAAATCGTGGAAGGATTTGTTCATTCTATGGAGACTTTTGGGCTGGTTGACGGTCCTGGAGTCCGCTTTGTTGTATTCCTTCAGGGCTGCCGCATGCGGTGCCGTTACTGTCATAACCCGGAAACATGGAAATTAGAGGGCGGAACACCCTGGACAGCAGATAAATTATTTTCCCATGTATACCGTTATAAGAGTTACTGGAATAAAAAAGGACAGCCAAATGGCGGTATTACCGTCAGCGGAGGAGAACCCCTTCTCCAGATCGACTTTGTAACAGAGTTTTTTAAGAAAGCCAAGGAAAAGGGTGTTCATACAGCTTTAGATACAGCAGGAAATCCTTTTACGCTGGAAGAACCATTTATCAGCAAGTTTGAAGAACTGATGAAGGTGACAGATCTGGTGATCCTTGATTTTAAAGAAATTGACAGTGAAAAGCACAAAAAATTAACGGGATGTCCCAATGATAATATTGTAGAAATGGCCAAGTGGCTTTCAGACCACGGGAAAGATATGTGGATCCGTCATGTACTTGTACCAGATCTTACAGATGATGAAGAAAGCCTGATAAGGACCCGCGACCTGATCAGGGAGTTAAAGACAGTAAAGAGAGTTGAGGTACTTCCTTATCATACACTGGGACTTTTTAAATGGCAGAAACTGGGAATCCCTTATACTCTGGATGGCGTGAGGACACCTACAGCAGAGGAAGTAAAAAAGGCAGAGGAGATCCTGGAAGTAAGTAAATATCAATAAAAGATCTTCACCTGCAAAAAGCAGATAATATTAAAAGGCAGATAACATTTTACAGAAATGACCTGTATTATGTATCTGCCTTTTTTATGTGCTGTAAACAACAGATTATACGGCTGAGAAATCTTCTTTTTAACGACGGCTCGCTTCCTACTTGCTAAAGTATTCCTTTGCAAGCACCGTCTGTATAAAAGCCCGTACCTGAGGCAGTTCAAAGTAATGGCTTTTATATAAAATATGAGAAGTACGTATAAAGGGAGAGCCGTCCTGAAAGAAAAGGGGCGTGATGCTCCCTTTATAATTTTTTAAACAGATATCAGGCAAAATAGACCATCCAATGCCATTTTCCACCATTTCCAGGCAGCTGGAGATGTCATCAATCCAAAGCTGGGTGCGGCAGTTGCCGCAGTTGTTTTCATGTTTCCACTGTTCGATCCGTTCATAAAATGGTGAATCGGTATGACGGCCGATATAGGGGATCTGGTTTAATGGCAGATCAGCCATTTCCTGATTACGTACCAGGCAGACAGGTTCTTTAGAAAGGATCACATCCCCGTCCTGCCAGTTGAAATTTCCACGGACCAAAGCAATGGAGATTTCATTATCTGCCAAAGCACGGTATAACTGGGTACTTTGCATGGTGGTTACATAAATATCCACTTTGGGGTATTTTTTCATATAAGTTTTTAAAATCTCAGGCAGTTTGTACCGGGCGATATTAATAGAAACACCAATTTTTAAAGAACCGCAGATCTCCCCCTGGAGTGAAAGGGCATAAGCACGTATATGTTCCATGGACTGGGAGATCTTTTCAATTTCCGGGAAGATCCCTTCAGCAGCAGGAGTAGGAAGAATGCCTTTGCGGGAACGGATAAAAAGCTGGCATCCCAGATCCTGTTCCATTTTCTGAATCCGTTTGGTAAGAGAAGACTGGGTGGTGTAAAGTTTCTTTGCTGTCTTTGTAATATTCTGTGTATCGATCAACGTCTTTAAAAGTTCAATATCCTGTTCATCCATAAATAAACCAACCTCATGTGGGACATCTGTTTATAAGCATAAATACATTCCAAAATGGAATGGAATATAATGAAATTATACAATTTTACAGAATAGATATCAAGCTCTATAATACAATTAAACGAAGAAAAACGCATGCGAAACCTAAAAAGGAGGACTTGTTTTATGTATATGAAGAAATATCCCTGTGTTTACATGAGAGGCGGTACCAGCAAAGCTGTATTCTTCCATGAGAAAGATCTGCCGGAAGATCAGAGCCTTTGGCCGGATATTTTTATGAAGGTCATGGGAACACCGGACGTTAAGCAGATTGACGGAATGGGCGGAACCGTATCATCTACAAGTAAGGTTGCCATTATTTCCAAATCTGACCGTCCGGATGTAGATGTAAATTATACCTTCCGCCAGGTAGACATTGTCATTCCAAGAGTGGATGGAAGCGCCAACTGTGGGAATATTTCATCGGCTGTAGGCCCATTTGCCATTGATGAAGGCCTGGTTCCGGCTGTAGAACCCATTACAGTAGTCCGTATTTTAAATACAAATACCAATAAGATCATTGAAGAACATGTACGTGTAAAAGATGGTCATGCAGATGTGTATGGAGATGAAGTGATCAAAGGAGTTCCAGGAACCGGTTCCCGCATCGATATGTATTTTGAAGATCCGGCAGGTTCTAAAACAGGAAAGTTATTCCCAACAGGACAGAAGAAAGAAATTTTTGACGTACCTGGATATGGTCCTGCAGAAGTAACTGTTTTAGACTGCTCCAATCCTATGGTCTTTATCAAGGCCTCCGATCTGGGGATTAAGGGTACAGAACTGGTAGAGTTGAACCAGAATGCAGATGTCATGGAACACATTGAGCGGATCCGCGGAATGGCAGCTGTTAAGTGCGGATTTGTAGAAAACTGGGAAGATGCAAGAACAAAATCTACTTCTGCACCAAAGGTATCCATTGTATCAGCTCCTCAGGATTACACAGATATGGACAAAAATCAGGTAAAGGCAGAAGATATGGATCTGTGCGTAAGGGCAATTTCCGTAGGTGCACTTCACAAGGCATATCCTATGACTGTGGCAGTGGGAACAGGCGCTGCAGCAAGGATCCCTGGAACCATTGTTTATGAAACATTAAAAGCCCCATTAAAGGGTGACATCATCCGTCTGGGACATTCCAGTGGTATTACTGATGTAGATATTAAGATGGATGGGGAAAAAGTATTAAAAGGCGGTGTTACAAGAACCGCAAGAAGGATCATGGATGGTTTCGTATATATAAGAGAGTGATCAAAAGTAATTGGATAAGAAAAACAAGATAATTGGGTAAATGTTTTAACATTCAGGAGGAATTACATATGGGATTACAGGTATTGGCACTGGTCTGTCTGGCTGGCGCGATCGTATTGGGATTTGTGAGAAAAATGAACGTAGGTATTGTCTGTCTGGGTCTGGCACTGATCCTGGGAACCATAGGAGGAATGGCGTCAGGAAAGATCTATGGTGGATTTCCTTATAAGCTGTTTGCTACATTACTTGGTACAATGTTATTTTTCAGTCTGCTGCAGCAAAACGGAACACTGGAAAAGGTTTCCAAAAGACTGATCAGCCTTTGCGGAAATAATACATTTCTGGTTCCGGTCATTATTTATCTTGTAAGTTTCATTCTTTCTGCTGCAGGCCCTGGAGCTATCAGCGTACAGTCAGTAACGGTTATGTTTGCTGTATCACTGGCAGTACAGATGGATGCAAGCCCGGTACTTATGGGAGCAATGGCGATCCTTGGAGCAGTAGGAGGCACAGCATCACCCATCGCATTGACAGGTATCATTGTAAATGATCTTTTGGCACAGATGAATATGGAAGGCGTTGGAATGAACATGTTTATTGGAGTTTCCATTGCCAACTTTGCCTGTGCAGTTGTTACATATATTGTTTTAGGCGGATATAAGCTGCGCAGAAGTGCCGGTGAAGCTGCTGCCGTGAAAGAACATTTTACAAAAGAACAGACGATAAGCCTGATCGCATTACTGATCATGGTGGTTATGGTAGTTGGATTTTCTTATGATGTAGGACTGATCTGCTTTACCTTATCACTGGTTCTTATCCTGCTTAGAACGGCAGATGAGAAGAAAGCAATTAAAATGATCCCATGGAATGTACTGATCCTGATCGCAGGTGTCAGCGTATTAATGAACATTACCCAGACGATGGGCGGCATTGAGTTACTTTCTAATATCCTTGCATCTTTTATGAATTCTGTTACAGCAGCGCCCCTTATGGGCTTTACTGGAGGCCTTATGTCCTGGTTTTCCAGTGCAAATGGAGTTGTATTCCCAACGCTGATCCCAACAGTTCCGGATATTTCAGCGCAGGTAGGCGGCGCCTCTGTAATGCAGATGATCGTAGCTATCGTATGCAGTGCTACAGTAGCGGGCATCAGTCCTCTGTCTACCGGCGGCAGTCTGATCATGGCAAGTTATACACAGGAATCTGGCTGCGATGAAAAAGAACAGCAGAAATTATTTGGACAGTTATTTATGCTTTCTGCAGGAATGGTAGCACTGGTGTTTATTCTGACTTTAGCCGGACTGCTTAAATTCCTTGGATAATTTTTGATCAATAAGGGGAAAACGAAAATGGAAAAATTTGCATATATCGGATGTCGTACCACAAAAGAACGAAAAGCAAGAGGAAAAGGCATTAGTGTGTACAAGGTAGATGGAACTAACTGGGAGCTGGTCCAGATCCTTGAAGGTCAGGTGAATCCTTCCTATCTCTGCCTGAATAAAGAACAGGATCGCCTGTACAGCATACATGGAGATTTCTGCCAGGTAAGTGCATTTAAGATCCTGGAAAACGGGACATTAGAGTATCTTAATACAGTAAAAACATATGGAACCAATCCAGTGCATCTTACATTAGACCCAGAAGAAAAATGGCTTTATGTAGCCAATCTCCAGACAGGAAGTGTATCTGTGATCCCGGTCCTTGATGATGGATCCTTGGGAAAACTTCATGACCTGAAATTTATTTCAGGAAATGGCGGTCCTGGATACATTTCCCATCCTCATCAGACTATGAAGGACAGAAGCGGCCGATGGCTGGTTGTTCCTTCCCAGGGACGAATTCAGGGGATTGGTAAATTGACGGTATTTGCTATGGATGAAGAACAGGGAAGCCTGAAAGAAACGTTCATACAGAAAGGCCGTACCGGTGCTGAACCAAGGCACTGTGTTTTCCATCCGGGAAATAAATACTGTTACTGTGTAAATGAAAAAGACAGTACTGTAGCAGCATATGATTTTGATGAAAAAACAGGTAAGCTGGCATTAAAACAGATTCTTACCAGTCTGCCTGAAGATTATGCAGGAGATGGATGGGCAAGTGCTATTGATATCCATCCAGATGGTCGTACATTATATGTTTCCAACAGAAAACATGACAGCATTACAGTTTATCATCGGGACGAAATCACAGGAAACATGACATACATCCAGAATATCAAAACAGATGGCGAACAGCCCAGGTTTATTACATTAAATCCGGAAGGTACAGAACTTTTAGCAGCAAATGAGCTTTCAGACACCATTACGGTTTTTGAAATCCTGGAAGATGGAACATTAAAAGATACAGGCAGGAAGATCGCTACGGAAAGCCCGGTATGCGTTGCATGGAAATTTATTAATAAATGATAGGAGAATGAATATGGTCACCTTACACAGTGGAAAACAGATCATTATTGATAATAAGAGAATTGCGTCAAAAGAAGAAGCAGCAGCTATCTCACAGGAAGAGGCATTTAAAAATACACTGACTTATCAGGTATTAGCAAAACACAACCATTCTGATAATATGGAGCATTTACAGATCCAGTTTGATTCCATGGGAGTTTATGATAATACCTATGTAGGTATCCTTCAGACTGCTTATGCCAGTGGTTTAAAGGAATTTCCAATGCCATGTGTATTTACCAACTGCCATAACTGCCTTTGTGCAGTAGGCGGCACCATCAATACAGATGTACATAAATATGCAGAATCAGCCTGTAAAAAGTCCGGTGGTATCTTCGTACCACCTCACGAAGCAGTCATCCACCAGTATATGCGAGAAATGATTGTGAAGTCTGGGGATATGTCCATTGTATCAGATTCTCATACCCGCTACGGAACACAGGGATCTTTATCCATTGGTGAAGGCGGTCCGGAACTGGCAAAGGCTATGCTTGGAAAGTATTATGAGATCGATTATCCGGAAGTGATCGCTGTATTTTTAACAGGTGCCCCGAAACCATGGGTGGGACCTATGGATGTGGCTTTAAGCATCATTGGAAAAGTATTTAAGAACAATTTTGTTAAAAATAAAGTCCTGGAATTTGTGGGACCTGGTGTAAGCAGTCTGTCTATGGATTTTAGAAATGGCATTGATACTATGACAACTGAATCCGCCTGCCTTTCTTCCTTATGGTCTACGGATGAAAAGACAGAAGAATACTTTAAGATCCATAACCGCCCGGATGACTATAAGAAGATGGTACCGGGAAATGCAGCTCTTTATGATGGAATTGTAGAGATCAATCTGGATACCATTGTTCCTATGATCGCCCTTCCATTCCATCCAAGTAATGCATATCCATTGGCAGATGTGATCGCAGATCCTGAAAAATACCTGTCTATGGTAGAAGAAGAGGCAAAGAGGGTATTTGAAAATAACCCTGATATCCATTTAGACCTGCTTTCTAAGATCCATGATGGAAAGATCAAGGTTGACCAGGGGGCTATTGCCGGTTGTGCAGCAGGTTCCTTTGAAAATATCTGTGCAGTAGATACTATTGCAAAGAAGTTAAATAAGGGACTGGGAACATTCCCTCTTAACATTTATCCAGCTTCCCAGCCAATCATGTATGAGTTAAATAAAGCCGGTGTATTAAATGACCTGATGACCTATGGCGTGAGAGTGAAAACTGCTTTCTGCGGTCCTTGCTTTGGTGCTTCTGATACTCCTGGAAATAATGATTTCTGCATCCGTCACAGTACCAGAAACTTCCCTAACCGTGAAGGCTCTAACCCGGCAACAGGACAGATCGCTTCTGTTGCTCTTATGGATTCCAAGTCTATTGCAGCAACTGCATTTAATGGTGGTTATCTGACTTCTGCAGAAGATGTGCCGGTAGAATATTATACTCCAGAGTATCATTTTAACAGTGATATTTATAAAAATATTGTATACAACGGTTATAAAAATCCAAAGCCTGAGACAGAGATCGTTTACGGACCGTCTATTAAGGACTGGCCAAAGATGGTTGCTCTTACAGATAACTTACTGCTTAAGGTGGCAAGTGTGATCCGCGATGAGGTTACTACAACCGATGAACTGATCCCTTCCGGTGAAACTGCATCCTATCGTTCTAATCCATATAAGATCTCTGAATTTACACTGATCCGTAAAGATCCTCATTATGTAGGAAATGCAAAAGCGATCCAGGAATATGAAACAGCCAGAAGAAATGGGGATGCAAAAAAGACAGCAGAAGTTTATGAAGTATTAAAGGCAGCAGGAGTAACAGCAGATGCAGAGGAACTGATGAAGACCACAGGAATCGGATCTGTCCTTTATGCAAAACGCCCAGGTGATGGTTCTGCAAGAGAGTATGCAGCCAGCTGCCAGAAGGTTCTTGGCGGGCTTGCAAATATCTGTATTGAATATGCAACCAAGCGTTACCGCAGCAACTGCGTAAACTGGGGCATTCTGCCATTTACCAACCCGGATAAGGAGATTGTTCTGGAGCCAGGTGAATATGTATATCTTCCAGGCATTCGTAAGGCAGTGGAAGAAGGGGCAGCAAAAGTAACTGCTACTGTGATCGGAACAGACGGAAGCACCAGACCGATGGAACTGGAACTTAAAAATGTAACAGAAGCAGAAAAGAAGGTACTTCTTGCTGGTTCTCTGATCAACTTCTATAAGGAAGAAAAATAATAAGAAATAAAAGCAGGATGATGACCCCAAAAGACCCAAAGAGTACATTAAGGAAAGAAGAGAAGGAGCGTTTTATGGAGAAAAGTAAGATGCGTAAACTGGCAGAGTTTATAGAAAAACTTAGCTGGGATCACCTGCCGGAAGAAGTAAAAACCACAGTATCTTTCCGGGTTCTGGATCTGATCAGTGCTGCTTTGGGAGCTGTGAACGATCCACAGATAAAGAAAGTGAAAGCATCTTATCTGGAAAGAAATAATGGAACAGGCGGCAGGATCTGGGGTAGCGGAGAAGAAACAGATATATCTACAGCAGCTTTTATCAATGCCATGCTGGCACATACTCTGGAACTGGATGATGTGCATCCGGCGTCAAAGACTCATGGAAGCGCAAGCCTGATCCCGGCTGCGTGGAGCTGTGCAAAGTATGTCCATGCTTCTGGAAAGGAATTTCTCACAGCTGTGGTGTGCGGTTATGAAACAGTCAGCCGCATCGGTATGGCATTAGGAGTAACAAGTCATAGAAAGAAAGGCTGGCATGCAACTGCAACCTGCGGTGACTTCGGCTGCGCGGCTGCCTGCGGGAAACTTCTGGGATTGAATGCAGATGAACTGATATCTGCCCTTGGAATGGCAGGAACCCAAAGCTTTGGCAGATGGGCATTTTTAGGAGATGGAAGTACCTGTAAGGTGCTCCATCCGGCCAGAGCTGCTGTAAATGGTCTGGATGCTGCATTTTTAGCAAAGACTGGTATGACTGGGCCGGAACATATCCTGGAGGCAGAAGATGGCGGTCTCTTGTCGGCCATGTCGGATGCAGGCGATATAGGAAAAGTCAGTGAAGGCCTTGGCACTAAGTGGGAGATCCTTCATATGGACATGAAGCCATATCCCTGCTGCCGAAGCGCCCATTGTGCTATAGATGGTTCTTTAAGAATTAGAAAAATAATAATGGAGGAGTTTGAAGATCCGGCAGAAGTGGTCAAAAAGATTGAGATTCGAACCTATGAAGTGGGATATAAGCAGTGCGCAGTCAGCGATGGCTGTCTGCATCCAAAAAATACCATGGATGCAAAATTTTCTACGCCTTTTTGTACTGCGGCAGCTCTTGTTTATGGAAAAGTTACAGGAGAAGAATTTAAGCAGTCAGTAGTAGAGGATCCCAAGGTAAGAAAACTGATGGAAAAAGTTCAGGTAACGGCAGATGAAAAAATCAGTGCAGAATACCCGGCCCACTGGGGCTGTTCTGTAAAAATGATCTTAAACACTGGACGTGTTCTTGAAACAGAGGTGAAGGATCCAGCTGGAAGCGCTGATTCTCCTCTCACCAGGGAACAGATCCTGGGAAAAGCAGAGAGTCTGATAAAAATATCTTATCCGGAAAAAGAAAAACAGATAGCTGGGGAAGTGTTAGATCTGGCAGGAGCAGATCAGTTGCCTGAATTATAGAAATGGTAAAGAAGTATAAAATAGTATAAAATGCAATCAGAAAGCCTGAAGAAAAAAGTCGTGAAAACGAGTTACTGTACATGAGCAGGCACTTTTGGAACCGAAAGTGCCGTACGATAACGTAGTGGCAGCGGGAATTTGCCGTATTTAAATGCGAAGCCACGGCAAATTCCGTTGCTGGTCATGCAACGCATGAACAGTAACGAAAACGAAACTTCAGGCTATTTGCGTTGCCACGAACTTTATTTTCTGTTACAATAAAAGGCACGGAAACAACCAGAAAATGCAGAAAGCCTAAGATCAGGTGACAGAATTTGAATTATAAAACAGATAATAAAACAGATAATAAAACAGATATAATATATCAACCAACTATCTATCAATATGCCAATATCATTATCGACATATCCCATGAAAGTGTAGATAAAACCTTTCAATACCGCATTCCAGACTGCCTTCTGGGACAGATCCAGGCGGGACAGCAGGTATATATTCCCTTTGGCGCAGGCAGCCATAAGCGTAAGGGCTATGTAGTGGAACTTACTAACCAGCCAGAATATGACATATCAAAAATAAAAGAGATCGATTCTCTGGTAGAGGGAAGTATTAATGTCCAGTCCCAGCTGATCCGTCTGGCATGGTGGATGAAGGAACGCTACGGTTCTACCATGAACCAGGCCTTGAAAACGGTTTTACCGGTAAAACAGAAAGTGCGGGAAGCCCCAAAGCGGAAGATCCATCTTAGCATTGATAAACAGGCGCTGGAAGAGGCTATTCAAACGGCAGAACGCAAGAACCATAAAGCCCGGCTGCGGCTTTTGTATGCATTGAAGGAAAATCCGGATCTTCCTTATGAAAATACCCTTCATAAATTAAATCTGACAGCGGCAGTTATCCGCCCCTTAGAGCAGGCGGGACTTCTTACCGTTCAGGTAGTAAACCAGTACCGCAATCCTTTAGAAGAAATGCGCCGTTTACTGACAGATACTTCCCGGTCACAGTGGAAACCAGCTGTGCTGAACCAGGAACAGAGAAAAATTGCAGATTCTATCTGTGAAAACTATGACAATGGCAGCCGGAAGCCATGTCTGATCCATGGCATTACAGGAAGTGGGAAAACAGAAGTGTATATGGAGCTGATCAGCCATGTGATCCGGTCGGGACAGCAGGTCATTCTTCTGATCCCGGAGATCTCTCTGACCTGGCAGACTGTGATGCGTTTTTACCTTCGTTTTGGAGACCGAGTGTCTGTATTAAATTCCCGTATGTCAGCAGGAGAACGTTTTGACCAGTATGAACGTGCCAGAACAGGAGATATAGACATTATCATTGGTCCAAGATCGGCACTCTTTGTCCCATTTGAGCGCCTGGGAATGCTGATCATAGATGAGGAACATGAAAACTCCTATAAAAGTGAGCTTTCCCCCAGATATGATGCCAGGGAAGTGGCAAAAAAGCGGGGAGAAATGGAAGGAGCCATGCTGGTCCTTGGTTCAGCGACGCCTTCCCTGGAAACTTATACAAAAGGGGTAAGAGGGGAATATAATCTTTATAAGCTGATGAAAAGGGCAAAAGCTGACGCTGTATTGCCGACGGTGGAGATCGCCGATCTGCGGGAAGAATTAAAAGCAGGCAACCGGTCCATTTTCAGTGCCCGTCTGAAAGAACTTTTAGAGGATCGTCTGGAAAAAGGAGAGCAGGCTATGCTGTTCATTAACAGAAGAGGTTATGCTACCTTTGTGTCCTGCCGTTCCTGTGGGGAAGCAGTGAAATGCCCTCATTGTGATGTGACTTTAACGTACCACAAAGATGGACGCATGATGTGCCATTACTGTGGCTATACCATCCGCCAGCCAAAGACATGTCCTTCCTGTGGTTCGCCTTATATTGCTCCTTTTGGAACAGGAACCCAGAAGATAGAAGAAATGGCTGCAAAAATGTTTCCCAAAGCCCGGATCCTGCGCATGGATCTGGATACAACATCAAAAAAAGGAGGACATCAGCAGATTTTATCTGCCTTTGCAAGGGGAGAAGCAGATATCCTCATTGGTACTCAGATGATCGTAAAAGGCCACGATTTTCCCAATGTTACTCTGGTAGGCGCTTTAGCGGCAGATCTTTCTCTTTATGCCAGTGATTATCGCTGCAGTGAGGAAACCTTTGATCTTCTGACCCAGGCAGCAGGCAGAGCAGGACGGGGAAATACGGCGGGAAATGTAGTGATACAGACGTACCAGCCGGATCATTACAGTATTCAGACGGCGGCAGCCCAGGATTATGAAGCTTTTTATGCCCAGGAAATGAATTTCAGGAAAATGCTTGGTTATCCTCCTGCTGTAGGACTTTTAACGATCCAGATCGCAGATAAAAATGAGGGATGCTTAGATAAGGCGGCAGCTTTGCTGACAGACTGCCTGAAGCAGTGGATGGATCAGGAAGATCATCTGTCAGAGGCGGGGAAGCTTCAGTTTATTGGTCCTGTAAACGCTCCGGTGTACAAAGTTAATGATATTTATAGAAAAATTTTATATATAAAGCAGGAAAACTATGATATACTGATACACATCAGGAAAATGGAAGAACAGCGCTTAAAAGAGGCCCAGGGGCTTGAAAGTGTTATTTTTCAGTCAGACCTGACCTGATAGATGTTATTGGGAAATAATTATACGATATTTAAAGGAGAGATAAAGATGGCAGTTCGTCAGATCCGCGTTATTGGGGATGAAATTTTAAATAAGAAGTGTAAACCGGTGAAAGAGATGACCGACCGTACAAAAGAGCTGATCGAAGATATGTTTGAGACCATGTATGAGGCAAATGGTGTAGGACTTGCAGCTCCCCAGGTAGGTATTTTAAAGAGAATCGTAGTAATTGACGTAGAAGACGGATATCAGTATGTGCTGATCAACCCGCAGATCATTGAACAGGACGGAGAACAGACCGGTTATGAAGGCTGTTTAAGTGTTCCTGGAAAAACAGGTGTTGTTACAAGACCAAACCATGTAGTAGTAAGAGCGTTAGATGAAAATATGGATGAGATCGAAGTAGAAGGAGAAGGTCTTCTTGCAAGAGCGATCTGCCATGAATGTGCTCACTTAGATGGTCAGCTTTATACCGAACTGGTAGAGGGCGAGCTGATGGATACAGAAAATGATGAGGCAGACGGCGCCGAAGAGTAAGAAAGGGTCTGTTCGGGTGTATGGAGTGTTTCCAACCATTTTCTGGGATAAATTTGAAAGGAATGAGAAATATACATGCGTATTGTATTTATGGGAACGCCGGATTTTTCTGTACCGGCATTAAAAGCCATTGTAGAAGCGGGACATGAGGTGACAGCTGTTGTGACTCAGCCGGATAAGCCAAAGGGCAGAGGAAAAGATGTCCAGATGACTCCGGTAAAGATCCAGGCGTTAGAATATGGCATCCCGGTGTATCAGCCAGTAAAAGTTAAAACACCGGAATTTGTAGAAGTATTAAAAAAAGAAGCTCCGGATGTTATTGTTGTTATTGCCTTTGGACAGATCTTATCCAAAGAGATCCTGGATCTTCCAAAATATGGCTGTGTGAACATCCATGCATCTCTTCTTCCAAAGTATCGGGGGGCAGCACCGATCCAGTGGGCTGTGATCGACGGTGAAAAAGAAACGGGAGTTACCACTATGATGATGGATGTGGGACTGGATACAGGTGATATCTTAGAAACAAAGGTGATCCCGTTAGATCCGAAGGAGACCAGCGGCAGTTTATTTGAAAAATTAAGCGAAGCAGGCGGTCCGCTGATCCTGTCAACTTTGGAAAAGCTGGAAAAGGGAACCATTACAAGGACACCTCAGGGGGAAGAAGGCACCTGTTATGCAAAGATGCTCACTAAGACATTAGGGGAGATCAACTGGACGATGTCAGCGGCGGCGATCGAACGTCTGATCCGCGGTTTAAATCCGTGGCCAAGTGCTTATACTTTTTATAATGGAAAGACTTTAAAGCTTTGGGAAGCAGATGTTTTAGAAGAGGCAGTTCCAGCAGGAGCAGTCCCAGGACAGGTTCTTCAGGCAGACAAACACGGTCTTACTGTTGCAACAGGAGAGGGAATCTTAAAGATCAATGAGCTTCAGTTAGAAGGAAAGAAACGTATGCCGGCAGATGCTTTGCTGCGAGGCTTTACCATTACACCAGGAGAAATCCTGGGAGAAAGAGAGTGATCCTATGTACGGCTACATGCCAATGTATTATTTTGACCCAACTTATATCCTGATCCTGATCGGTGTGCTCCTGTCAGTGGGAGCATCTGCAAAACTGAACGCCACCTATGGCCGTTATTCCCGTGTGTCCAGCCGCTGCGGTATGACAGGCGCACAGGCGGCTTTGCGTATTTTGCAGTCTCAGGGAATTTATGACGTAACTGTGCGCCATGTATCAGGAAAACTGACGGATCATTATGATCCAAGAAGCAAGACGGTAAATCTGTCTGATACGGTTTATGGATCTACTTCCATTGCAGCCATTGGCGTAGCTGCCCATGAGTGTGGTCATGCAATCCAGGATGCGAGAGATTATGTGCCCTTAAGACTGCGTGCAGCCTTAGTGCCGGCAGCTAATTTCGGTTCCCAGATTTCATGGATCCTGATCATTCTTGGTATTGTTTTAGGAGGAACCGGTCTTATTAACCTGGGGATCCTTATGTTTTCACTGGCTGTTCTGTTCCAGATCGTTACATTGCCGGTGGAGTACAATGCTTCACACCGCGCAGTGGCACTCCTTGATTCCATTGGTATTTTACAGGGCCAGGAAGTAGGACAGACCAGACAGGTATTAAATGCAGCGGCACTGACCTATGTAGCCGCAGCTGCAGCATCTTTACTGCAGCTTTTAAGACTTCTGCTTCTGTTTGGAAACAGACGCAGAAATGACTAGAAAGGGGAACTATGTATGGCAAAAGCCATAGACAGAGGCCTGGAAAACCGGGAGATCGTACTGGGTATCCTGACGGAAGTGCTGGATAAGGGGAATTTTGTCCATCTGATATTGAATCAGGCATTGAGCAAATATCAGTATCTTGAAAAACCCGACCGGGCATTTATCACCAGAGTGACAGAAGGAACCTTGGAATATCTGCTTCAGATCGACTTTATCATAAATAGTTATTCAAAAACAAAAACAGAAAAAATGAAACCGCTTATCCGCAATATCCTGCGGATGAGCGTCTACCAGCTCTTTTACATGGACCGTGTGCCGGACAGTGCTGTTTGCAATGAGGCAGTGAAACTGGCGATACACCACCATTTTCAGGGGCTGAAAGGCTTTGTAAACGGAGTTTTGCGCACCATTGCAAGAAACAAGGAAACTCTGGATCTTTCAAAGCCTTATTTGCGCTACAGTCTTCCAGAATGGATGTATTCCATGTGGGAAAAGGACTGGGGAAAGGAAAATGCCGAAACCATCGCAGCTTCTTTTTTAAGAGAACGTCCTGTATGGGTGCGCTGCAACCTGAATCTTGCCTCAAAAGAAGAGATCCTTGACTCTTTAAGATCCCAGCAGGCAGTGGCGAAAACCGTAGACGGTTTTGATGCGATGCTTGCTTTATCCGGTTATGACTATCTGGAAAGCCTTGATGCTTTTAAAAAGGGATGGATCCAGGTACAGGATATTAGTTCCGCTCTGGTAGGGGAACTGGCTGATCCAAAGAAAGACAGCTATATTATAGATGTATGTGCAGCGCCTGGAGGAAAGAGTCTTCACCTTGCAGATAAGATGAAAGGAACCGGCTGTGTGGAAGCCAGAGATCTTACATACCAGAAGGTGGCGCTGATCGAAGAAAATGCCAGCCGTATGGGCGCGTTAAATGTAAAAGCAGTTCAGTGGGATGCAACGGAATTTGACCCGGAAAGTGAAAATAAGGCAGATCTTGTGATCGCTGACCTGCCATGTTCCGGACTGGGGATCATTGGAAGAAAACCAGATATTAAATACCATACCACAGAAGAAAATTTAAAGGAGCTGGCAAAGCTGCAAAGAGAGATTCTTTCTGTTGTATGGAAATATGTAAAACCAGGCGGGCGCCTGATCTACAGCACCTGCACCATCAATAAAGAAGAAAATACAGAAAATGCCCGCTGGATCGCAGAAAATCTGCCCTTTAAGCAGGAAGATCTGACAGAAGCATTCCCATTAAAGGGGGAAAAGTTTGAAAGCTTAAAGAAAAGCGCATATCCTGGCGCTGATCTGAAAAAAGGACAGATCCAGATCCTTCCCGGCATTTATCCTTTTGAAGATTTTGACGGCTTTTTCATCAGTGTTTTCAAGAGAGAAGCATAGGAGTATTCACATATATGTTAGACCTGATTGATACAAAAGGTAAAAAAGATATAAAATCTATGACGTTGGAAGAGGTGACAGCGGAGATGACAGCCCTGGGGGAGAAATCTTTCAGGGCAAAGCAGCTTTATGACTGGCTCCACGTAAAGCTGGCAGAAAGCTTTGATGATATGAGTACACTGTCTAAAGACCTGCGCCAGAAATTAAAAGATCATTACAGCCTTACAGCTTTGCAGGTAGCAGGAGAGCGTATTTCCGCCATTGACGGCACCAGAAAATACCTGTTCCGTTTAGAGGACGGCAATGTGATCGAAAGTGTATGGATGCAGTACCACCATGGAAATTCGGTATGTATTTCTTCTCAGGTAGGCTGCCGTATGGGCTGCCGCTTCTGCGCCTCTACACTGGATGGAATGGAGCGCAATCTGCGGCCTTCAGAGATGCTTGACCAGATCTACCGTATTCAGACGATTACCGGAGAACGTGTTTCCAATATCGTGATTATGGGTTCGGGAGAACCAATGGATAATTATGATAATGTAGTCCGTTTTATCCGTCTGATCTCCAGTGAGAAAGGGTTAAATATCAGTCAGAGAAATCTGACTGTTTCCACCTGCGGCATTGTGCCGGGGATCAGAAAATTTGCAGAAGAAGGCCTCCAGGTGACGCTGGCGCTGTCTTTGCATGCACCAAATGATGAAGTGCGAAAGACACTGATGCCTATTGCAAATAGCTTTAAGTTAAAAGATGTATTGGAAGCCTGCCATTATTATTTTGAAAAAACAGGCAGACGACTTACTTTTGAATACAGCCTTGTAAAAGGAGTCAATGATAACTTAGATGAGGCGAAAGCCCTTACAGAGCTGATCAAAGACCAGCATGGCCATGTGAATCTGATCCCGGTCAATCCTATCAAAGAGCGGGATTATGTACAGTCAGACAGAAAGGCCATTGAACAGTTTAAAAATTATCTGGAGCGGCATGGCATCAATGCAACGGTGCGCCGGGAAATGGGCCGTGATATTGGCGGTGCCTGCGGCCAGTTAAGAAAGAGCTATCTGGAGGAAGGGGAGATCTGATATGGAAGCATACGCACTGACAGACACAGGAAGAGTCCGTTCCATGAATCAGGATTATATCTATGCGTCTCCTGAAAAAGTAGGCTCTCTGCCGGATCTTTTTCTGGTAGCAGATGGAATGGGCGGCCATAAAGCGGGAGATTATGCTTCCCGTTTTATGGTGGAAAATCTGGTGGTGTATTTAAATCATCGTCAGGATGGCCCTTGTGTTACCCAGTTAAAGGATGGGATAAAAACGGTGAATAAAGCCCTCTATGAAATGTCTTTAGAAAGAGAAGAATTTCAGGGTATGGGCTGTACGTTAGTAGCTGCTGTGATCGAAGACGGTGTCCTTTATGCTGCGAATATAGGAGACAGCCGTCTGTATCTGATCCATGACGGGGTTATTCGTCAGATCACCAGGGACCATTCTTATGTAGAAGAAATGGTGGCTATGGGGATGATGAAACGGGGAAGCGCTGATTACAACCGAAAAAAGAACATTATTACCAGAGCAGCAGGGATCCAGGCGGATATAGAACCGGATTTCTTTGAGGAAGAATTAGGACCGGAAGATTATATTTTGCTGTGCTCAGACGGATTGAGCAATATGGTAGATAATGATACAATGTGTTCGATCATCCTTTCAGAGGGCACTTTAAAGGAAAAGGCAGAACGTCTGATCGCAGAAGCCAATGAACGGGGAGGAACAGACAACATTGCGGCTGTGCTTGTGAAACCTCAGGAAGGAGGGATGGGCTCATGTTAAATCCGGGAACTTATCTTCAGGATCGTTATGAGATACTGGGCCGGATCGGCTCCGGCGGCATGTCTGTAGTCTATAAGGCAAAATGCCATACTTTAAACCGTCTGGTGGCGATCAAAGTATTAAAAGAAGAATTTGCGTCGGATGAAAATTTTGTCAGCAAATTTAAAATGGAAGCCCAGGCAGCAGCCAGACTCTCCCATCCTAATATAGTCAATGTTTATGATGTTGTAGATGAGGGAGACCTTCATTATATCGTTATGGAACTGATCGAAGGTATTACCTTAAAGAGCTACATTGAAAAGAAAGGTTTTCTGGAAAATAAGGAAGCCATTGGCATTGCTATTCAGGTGGCACAGGGAATCGCAGCTGCCCATGAGCAGCATATCATCCACCGTGATATTAAACCTCAGAATATGATCATTTCCAAAGACGGAAATGTAAAGGTAGCTGATTTTGGCATTGCCAGAGCGGTATCCAGCCAGACCATGAATGCTACGGCAGTAGGCTCTGTGCATTATATTTCACCGGAACAGGCCAGAGGGGGATATTGCGATGAACGCAGTGATATTTATTCCTTTGGTATTACCATGTATGAAATGGTTACTGGCAGAGTCCCTTTTGAAGGAGACAATACAGTAGCGGTGGCTCTGGCCCATTTAGAGACACCTATCACGCCGCCTTCCCAGCTAAATCCGGCGGTAAGCAGCGGTCTGGAGCAGATCATTTTAAAATGTACTCAGAAAAAGCCAGACAGACGTTATTCTTCCATTGGAGATGTGATCACAGACCTTCGTCATGTGATGGTAGATCCGGATTATGATATTTATGCAGCAGTACCTCAGGATGATGAAGAAAATGATCCTTATGTGACAAGACCTATTTCCAGAGAAGAACTGTCTCAGATCCAGGAACGCAGAAGAGTGCGTATGGAAGATATGGCAGTAAAAAATCAGGAAAATGAGCCATCAGTGCCGATTAAAACGATGGAAGAAGATCAAAAAGAGGATGGCTATGAGGACGAAGAAAAACCGCTTCAGGTTTCAGCTCATAAAAAGCATAATGGCAGAAGAAAGGAAAAAGATGTAAGTACCCAATTTGAACGTATTATCATGGTCATGGGTATTGTAGCAGCTGTTTTAGTGGCTGTGGTAGTTATTTTCGTATTTTCCAGGCTGACCGGTCTGTTCTGGCCAAAAAGCGGGCAAGATAATAAGAAAGAAACAGAAGTGGTCACCAGTGAAGCGGCGACAGAAACGATTACAGTTTCCCTGGCAGATGATCAGACCTATATGCCTAATGTACTGGGGCTTCCAAAGGATATGGCAGAGGCCAAGCTGAAGGAATATAACCTGGTGATGAGCATAGAAACAGAAGATTATTCGGATAACTACAAAAAAGATCAGGTTATGCGTCAGGATGTGGCGGAAGGCGAAGTAGTAGAAAAGTGGAGTGCTGTTGGTGTGACCATTAGTAAGGGAAGTGACAAAGTGGACCTTTCCTCTTTAGGTCTGGAGCAGCTTTCGGGAGAAGATGCTGGTAAGCTTTTAAGAGACAACGGTCTGGCAGTAACTTTAAAAGAAGAAGCAAATGACAATATTGAAACTGGCAAAGTGATCCGTTACAGTCCTGGACAGGCGAAAGTAGGAGATACGGTTGAACTGGTGGTAAGTACCGGACCAAAGACAGCACAGGGACAGGTTCCAAGGCTGCTGGGGAAGGATGAAGTTACGGCCGATGCCCTTTTAAAAGCAGCCGGATTAAAGACAGGTACAGTGACTTATGATTATGATGCCGGAAAGCCGGAAGGCACTGTTTTAACCCAGTCTGTGCTTCCGGGCACTGTTTTAGAGCCGTCTTCTTCTGTTGATTATGTGATCAATCAGATGGAGAATGAGAAGAGTACACAGGCGCAGTCAGATGATGAGTCTTACTATATCGGTTCCATTGATACTACCTGTTCTTTAAGTAATTATATTGGACCGGCATCTCAGACAAGCAGTGTGAAGATCTCAATCCGCCTGAAACAGAAGGATGCAAGTGGAGCAGATGTTTACACGCCTCTGATCAGCCCAAGACTGGTAGTAGGCTCCCAGGATATCCCGGTTGTATTTCCAAGGATCCATGGGGCATATGGAGTAGAAAATGGTACAGTGGAAGTGGTAGACGTAGAGAAGGATACAGTGATTGCCTCTTATCCAGTCTCTTTCTTCCCGGTAGGGTAATTAAATGAAGAAATTTCCTGCGTGGATCGGGAATATCATTTGACGATAGGAGTTATGAGGCGAAAGAAAAATGACAGGAAAGATAATCAAAGGAATCGCAGGATTTTATTACGTAAATAACGGTGAAAACAAAGTATACCAGTGTAAAGCGAAGGGAATCTTCAGAAACCGTAAGATCAAGCCTTTAGTAGGTGATGATGTTGAATTTACCGTGTTGGATGAAGAAACAATGGAAGGCAATATTGATGAAATCCTTCCAAGAAAAAATGAGCTGATCCGTCCGGCAGCAGCCAATGTGGATCAGGCTCTGGTACTTTTTGCACTGACGCATCCGGCACCGAATCTGAATCTTTTAGACCGCTTTTTAGTGATGATGTCCATGGAAAATATTCCAGTGACTTTGTGCTTTAATAAGCAGGACCTGGGAGATGAGGCTTTAATGGAGCAATACAGAACGATTTATGAACCAGCTGGTTATCCGGTGTATTTTATCAGTGCCAGAGAAGAAACCGGTATTGAACAGGTAAGAAGTCTCCTCAGGGGAAAGACTACGGTTTTAGCAGGTCCTTCTGGTGTGGGAAAATCATCTCTCACCAATCGCATCCAGCCGGAAGCGGAGATGGAAACAGGAGATATCAGCCGCAAGATTGAGCGAGGGAAACATACCACCCGCCATTCCCAGCTGTTTTTCGTAGAAAAAGATACCTATATGATGGATACACCTGGTTTTAGTTCCATGTTTACACCCGATATAGAGGCAAATGAGCTAAAGGATTATTTCCCGGAATTTGCCCTATATGAAGATGACTGCAAGTTTTTGGGCTGTGTCCATATTGGAGAAAAAGTGTGCGGAGTAAAAAGCGCAGTGGCAGAAGGAAAGATCAGTAAAAGCCGCTACGATAATTACCGCCTGATGTATGAAGAATTAAAGCAGAAAAGGAGATATTAATATGGAATACAAAGTAGCACCGTCACTGTTGGCGGCAGATTTTACCAGACTGGGAGAACAGGTTCATGAGATCGAAGAAGCAGGGGCACCTTATCTGCACCTGGATGTAATGGACGGAGCTTTTGTTCCAAGTATTTCTTTTGGAATGCCGGTTCTTAAAAGCCTGAGAAAGGTTACAAATATGACCTTTGATGTTCACATGATGGTGGAAGAACCAGGCCGTTATGTAGAAGATATTAAAAAGGCGGGAGCGGATATTATTACCGTACATGCAGAAGCATGTACCCATCTGGACCGGGTCGTAAATCAGATCAAAGAAGCAGGCTGTAAAGCAGGTGTTGCTTTAAATCCTGCTACTCCTGTGTCTGTACTGGAATGCATTTTAGGACAGGTAGATATGGTATTGATCATGACTGTAAATCCAGGTTTTGGCGGTCAGAAATTCATTCCATATACCTTGGAAAAGGTAAAACAGGTGCGGGCTATGTGTGATGCAAAGGGCCTTACCACCGATATCCAGGTAGACGGCGGCATCAGCGCAGCTAATGTAAGAGATGTATTAGAAGCAGGTGCAAATATATTTGTAGCGGGCTCTGCTGTTTTCGGCTCTGACCCGGCAGCAAGAGTAAAAGAATTCAACCAGATTTTTAAGGAATACGAGAAATGAAACGTTGTCTGATCTTAACCGGCGGGAAGCTTTCCCTGGCTTTCGCCGGTCCCTTTTTAGAGAAAAATAAATATGAGAAAGTGATCGCTGTAGATGGCGGGCTGGAAGCAGCCAAAGAGCTGGGGATTATTCCAGATGTGATCGTAGGAGATTTTGATACGGTTCACCCGGAAATACTTGCTTATTACCGGAAAATGGAACACATCATCTGGGAAGTACACCAGCCGGAAAAAGATGATACGGATACAGAACTGGCTATTAAGCGGGCACTTGCCATGAATTGCAGCCATATTACGCTTTTAGGAGCAACAGGGGGAAGACTGGATCATATGATCGGAAATATACATCTTCTGTTCCCATGTCTGCAAAAAGGCACCTATGCAGAGATCGTAGATTCTCAAAACCGCCTGTATCTGATCGACGGAGAGCATAGTTTCCGAAAAGGAGAAGTATGGGGGAAATATATTTCTTTTCTTCCGCTTACAGAAGAGGTGACCGGGATCACTTTAAAAGGCTTTAAATATCCACTGACAGATAGAGATATCTCCATTGGAACCAGCCTGTGTATCAGCAATGAACTGGTAGAAGAGGAAGGAATCGTAACTTTGACAGATGGTGTTTTGATCACTGTGGAATCTCACGATTGATAAGAAAACCAGCCGGTATTCTGCTTTTATTCTTCTTTAGCTGGACATTATAAATGAAATTATCATACTGGACTGGTTCAAAATTAACAAACTGGATATTTAATACTATCCAGTAAAGTGCTAGTATACCTTCAAACGAAAGGACCGGATAAAGCTTGTTACAGGAAACTGGTCAGAGGAGGACAATTATGAATACAGCACAGGCAGTACAGAAAGAATCAAAGGCAGGAAGCAGCAAAGTCTATAAGATAGCTCTTACCGGACTTTTTGCAGCATTATCTTATGTCGTATTTACGTTTTTACAGTTTAAGATCTATCTGCCAGGCGGGGATGCTACTTCGATCCATCTTGGAAATGCAGTGTGCGTTTTAGGCGCATTGCTTTTAGGCGGTTTTTACGGCGGCTTAGGCGGAGCGATTGGTATGACCATCGGTGACCTTTTTGATCCTAAGTATGTGTTCTATGCACCAAAGACCTTTATTTTAAAACTGTGCATTGGCCTGATCACTGGTCTGGTAGCACATCACATAGGGCATATCAATGAAACAAAAGACAGCAAAAAGGTATTAACTTTTGTTATTGCAGCAGCAGTCAGCGGCCTGTTATTTAATGTGATCTTTGATCCGTTAGTAGGATACTATTATAAATTATGGATCATGGGAAAACCTGCAGCAGAGCTGACACTTGCATGGAATGTAGCAGCAACTTCTATTAATGCAGTTACTTCTACAGTTGCGTCAGTTGTGATCTATATGCCGGTGAGAACGGCGCTGATCCGTTCTGGTTTATTTGATAAATTAAAATAAATGATCGCCCCGGTTTTGTGGGGACATATAAGATCCAGGAGTGAAAAATGACACAATACCACCAGAAAAAAATCGCAATGATCAATGATCTTTCAGGTTACGGCCGCTGTTCTATTACAGCGGCTCTGCCTGTTTTAGCGGCACTGAAGATCCAGTGCTGTCCGGTTCCCACCTCAGTGCTTTCTAATCACACAGGGTTTCCGGTTTATTTTTTTGATGATTACACAGATAAAATGGAACCCTATATAGAAAAATGGAAAGAACTGAAATTATCCTTTGACGGCATAGTTTCTGGCTTTTTAGGTTCTGAACGCCAGATCCAGATCGTGAAAAATATGATCACGGAATTTAAGGGACCAAAAACCAAAGTGATCGTAGATCCCATTATGGGAGACCATGGAGAAGCTTATGCCACTTACACAGAGTCTATGTGCAGTAAAATGAAAGAACTGGCAGAAATGGCAGATATTTTGACGCCCAACCTTACAGAAGCCTGTATTTTAACAAAGCGTTCTTACAAAAAAAATGCCTGGAGCCGGAAAGAGATAGAAGATCTTGCAGAAGAACTTTTGGATATGGGGCCTTCCGGTGTGGTGATCACAGGAGTACGAAAAGGAGAGTATCTGGTAAATGCAGTGGCAGAAAAGGGAAAGGAAATAACCTATATCCGCCGTAAAAAAGTTGGAACAGAGCGTCCGGGTACAGGAGATGTATTTTCATCAGTAGTGGCCGGTGTCTGCGTAAGAGGCGGAAGCTTAGCAGAAGGAGTGACTCTGGCGGCTGACTTTGTAAAAGATTGTATCCGCCGCTCGGAAGAACTTCAGATACCTGTTGAAAATGGGGTATGTTTTGAAGAATTGCTGGGCCAGCTGGTGCGCTATAAGGGAAAATAAAAGTTTTTAGCTTTTTTAAACCTTTTTAAACGCAAAAAAGTCTTTTCAATCTTGATAAAATGTTATATACTCAATAGCAGTTGGCGAATTATGGCATATGGTTGTATATGTTATGAAAAGGATCGCTATATAATAAGGAAATGAAAATCCAGGAGGAGTATCATGTTAGATTTAAAGTTTGTCAGAGAAAATCCAGACATCGTAAAGCAGAACATTAAAAATAAATTCCAGGACAGCAAGCTGCCGCTGGTAGATGAGGTGATCGCATTAGATGCAGAAAACCGTACTACCCAGAAGGAAGCAGATGACTTAAGAGCCAGCAGAAATAAACTGTCCAAACAGATCGGTGCTCTTATGGGCCAGGGAAAGAAAGAAGAAGCAGAAGAAGTTAAGAAGCAGGTAAGTGCTAATTCTGCAAGACTGACTGAATTAGAGGAAAAGGAAGCAGAGCTTTCTGAAAAGATCTTAAAGATCATGATGACTATTCCAAATATCATTGATCCAAGTGTACCGATCGGTAAAGATGACAGCCAGAACGTAGAGATTGAACGTTTCGGTGAGCCAGTTGTTCCGGATTTCGAGATTCCATATCACACAGATATTATGGAAAGCTTTAACGGAATTGACTTAGATGCAGCAAGAAGAGTAGCAGGAAATGGTTTCTACTACTTAATGGGTGATATTGCAAGACTTCATTCTGCTGTTATTGCATATGCAAGAGATTTCATGATCAACCGTGGATTTACTTACTGTGTACCACCTTTCATGATCCGCAGCAACGTAGTAACCGGTGTTATGAGTTTCGCTGAAATGGATGCCATGATGTACAAGATCGAGGGAGAAGATCTGTATCTGATCGGTACCAGCGAACATTCCATGATCGGAAAGTTTATTGATACCATTACTCCAGAAACACAGCTTCCTCTGACACTGACCAGTTATTCTCCATGCTTCCGTAAGGAGAAAGGTGCTCACGGAATCGAAGAGAGAGGTGTATACCGTATCCATCAGTTTGAGAAGCAGGAAATGATCGTTGTCTGCAAGCCGGAAGAAAGCCCAATGTGGTATGACAAGCTGTGGCAGAACACTGTAGATCTGTTCCGCTCTATGGATATTCCTGTAAGAACCTTAGAGTGCTGCTCTGGTGATCTTGCTGACTTAAAGGTTAAGTCCTGTGACGTAGAGGCTTGGTCCCCAAGACAGAAGAAATATTTTGAAGTAGGAAGCTGCTCTAACTTAGGTGATGCTCAGGCACGCCGCTTAAAGATCCGTGTTCAGGGTGAAGATGGAACCAAGTATCTGGCTCACACCTTAAACAACACAGTAGTAGCTCCGCCACGTATGCTGATCGCATTCTTAGAGAACAATCTGCAGGCTGACGGTTCTGTACGTATCCCAGAGGTATTAAGACCTTATATGGGCGGTATGGAAGCTATGGTTCCAAAGAAGAATAAGTAATAAAATAATAACATAAATATATCCCCTGTATTTTCAGGGGATATATTTATAAATAATGAAGGACTGGAATTGAAAAAAGATTCCAGGAGCACATGATCCAGAAAGGTGGATGTTTGATGATCAAATTTAATCACTTCAATTTTAATGTATTAGATCTTAATAAGAGCCTTGCTTTTTATAAAGAAGCTTTAGGTTTGGAACCAGTGAGAGAGAAAGATGCTTCTGATGGCTCCTTTAAGCTGGTTTATTTAGGAGATGGAATTTCAGATTTTACACTGGAACTGACCTGGTTAAAAGACCGTACAGAGCCTTACAATCTGGGTGAATGTGAATTTCACCTGGCTTTTCATGTAGATGACTATGAGGGAATCCACAGAAAACATGAAGAAATGGGCTGCATCTGCTACGAAAACCCGGCAATGGGAATTTACTTCATCACAGATCCGGACGGCTACTGGATCGAGATCGTGCCAGAGCATAAGTAGGAGAGATGAGATAGAAAAAGACCAGGCAGTTATCCGTAAAAATGGATATACCTGGTCTTTTTTATTGTAAATATCCTTTAACTTAAAAATCCCCCACCGTTTGGTGGGGGAAAAGCCTATATCTTATTTAAAGTCGCTGTATTTTTCTTCGCAATACTGGCAGCGATATGTTTCTGTCTTCTCATCGCTAAGATAGAAGATATGTGGAAGTTCCTGCTCAATAGAGGTGATGCAGCGAGGATTCTTGCAGTGGATCACGTTGGTGATCTTCTTAGGCAGCTTTAATGCTTTCTTCTCTGCAATGCGGTCATCTTTGATAATATTAACAGTGATATTGTGATCAATGTATCCTAAGATATCCAGATCAACCTTATCCAGTCCGCCTTCAATCTTGATGATGTCCTTGCGGCCCATTTTATTGCTTCGTGCATTCTTGATAACAGCTACCTGGCAGTCTAATTTGTCAAGACCTAAGTGGTAGTAGATATCCAGGCTCTTTCCGGCCTCGATGTGGTCAAGTACGATTCCTTCTTTTAATCCGCTGATATTTAACATGGCTTTTCTACCTCCAGTAATGTCATGATCAGAGCCATACGAACATATACGCCGTACTGTGCCTGTTTAAAGTAAGCAGCTCTTGGGTCATCATCTACTTCAACAGAAATCTCATTTACTCTTGGAAGCGGATGAAGAACGAACATATCGTCTTTTGCCATAGACATTCTCTTTTTGTCTAAGATGTAGCAGTCTTTTAAGCGGATGTAATCTTCTTCGTTGAAGAAACGCTCTTTCTGTACACGAGTCATGTACAGGATATCCAGCTGACCGATGGAATCATCCAGGCTGCCGATCTCTTCAAATGGAATGTTGTTTGCAACCAGAACATCCTCACGGATGCTGTCAGGAATGCGAAGTTCAGGCGGGGAGATGAGAACAAATTTTACACCCGGATAACGGACCATAGCGTTGATCAGGGAGTGAACAGTACGACCGAACTTTAAGTCGCCGCAAAGACCGATGGTTAAGTTGTCCAGACGTCCCTTTAAGGAACGGATAGTCATAAGGTCTGTTAAAGTCTGTGTTGGATGCTGATGTCCGCCGTCACCTGCGTTGATGACAGGGATACGTGCCTTCTGGGCAGCTACATAAGCAGCGCCTTCTTTTGGATGACGCATAGCGCAGATATCTGCATAGCAGGAAATCATGCGGATGGTATCAGCAACGCTTTCGCCTTTTGCTGCAGAACTGGAGTTAGCAGATGAAAAACCTAAAACATTACCGCCAAGGTTTAACATAGCAGCTTCAAAGCTTAAACGTGTACGGGTACTTGGCTCATAGAATAATGTAGCCAGCTTCTTGCCGTCGCAGACGTGGGCATATTTTGGAAGGTTATTCTCAATATCCCGTGCCAGCGCCAGAAGATCATCAATCTCCTCCACAGAGAAGTCTAAGGGATTCAATAAGTGTCTCATGTGATTCTCCTTTGCCTTTTATATTCAATTACATGATTTTGGGAAATACTATAACACTGAACCAGTGCGACAGCTGATCTTAGCCAGAATGGCACTGATTTTGTGCCTTGAGATATTCTTACACAAAAGCGGTTGGAAGTCAAGCACAATTATAGAAAAATGTAAAAAATTATATAACAGTTCAGCCTTGCGAAGATTTAGAGTCAAAAACACGTTGAAAACTTGTTTTCATAAGTGCTTTTGACTCTAAATCTTCATAAGGCTGACGCCCGAAGCTTCTTGTCCGCTGCAAGCGGGCAAGAAGATGCAAGGCTGAACTGTAACAAATATCCTCACAATAACAGAGTAAGAAATATTTAAGGAACTTTCAAGGAAAAATAGAGAGCCTATTAAGGCTTATTGTGCTATAATTAGCGCAAAGCAAAATAAACAAGAAGGAGAGTTCTGTTTTGTGAATATAGAAGATCCGAAAAAAGCGTCTGCGGTCATCCGCGTAAAAGACCTTTATAAGATATACCGGGTAGGAGAAACGAAAGTCCGCGCATTAAACGGCGTCAGTTTTGAGATACCAAAGGGGGAGTTTGTAGCTATTGTAGGAACTTCAGGTTCCGGCAAATCGACCCTTTTAAATATGCTGGCAGGACTGGAAAAGCCAACAAAGGGCGAGATCCTTATTGGAAATGTACATATAGAAAAATTAACAGAAAAGCAGCTGGTAGCTTTCAGACGGGAAAAAGTAGGATTCATTTTTCAGTCTTACAATCTTTTAAATACCATGAATGCTATTGAGAATGTGTCTCTTCCTCTGGCATTTCGTGGTGTCCCAAAGAAAGAACGCCTGAAAAAAGCCAGAGAATACATGGAATTAGTAGGTGTAGAAAAGCAGGAAAAGCATATGCCAAACCAGATGTCAGGCGGCCAGCAGCAGAGAGTGGGGATTGCCAGAGCTTTAGTTGTAAAGCCGCAGATCATCTTTGCGGATGAACCTACAGGAAACCTGGATTCAAAGACGACAATGGAAGTACTACAGCTAATGCAAAGAATTGTAAAGGAGCAAAATCAGACCCTTGTTATGGTTACCCATGATGATCATCTTGCTTCTTATGCAGACCGCCGGATACGGATCGTAGATGGCAAGATCGTAAATATAGAAGTGGGTCAGAGGAGAGAGTGAAAATGAGAAACAGTGTATGGAAAAGAATGGCGTTTTTAGCCGCGGTATGGATATTTGCCGCTGTCAGTTGCTTAAGTGCCTATGCCAGTGATTTTAAGCTGGGTTATAATACAAATGCCAGCAGCAACGATTACATATTTACAACGAAGGCGCCAAGGGGAAATATCGGAAAATCCATGAGCATTTCCTTCCGTGTCCGTGCTACAGATGAAGATATGAACAATCTGCGGGTCAGCCTTCTTGAAACCAGTGATTTCCAGCAGATCGAAAGCAGAGGAGACAGCGATTACACCATTGATTATTATCCATTTGAGATCATGGAGACCACATTTACTGCAAAACATGTGGGAAATATCAAAGCAGGAAATGTAAAAAGTGTTTCTCTGTCTGCCAGAGTGCGTCGTGATGCAGGACAAGGCTATTACAGTATTCCCATCCAGTTAGAGTGGGATGGCGGTTCAGATGTAGATTACATTAATATATGGATCTCTTCCAGTACATCATCTTCTGCAGATGACGAAGAAGACAAAAAAGAGGGAAATTACTTTGTAGTAGGAGAGAATCAGTCAACACCAAGAGGTGTTTATCCTAATGTCCTTGATTTTGATGTGAATTTCCGCAATAAACGGGAGACAACGGCTCAGGATGTTACCATATCCATGGAGTTATCTGAGGATGATAAAAAGTTCCCCTTTGAGATCAATGACGGCAATTATGACCGTACTTATGACCGGATCCAGTCAGGGGAAAGTGTTTCGGCACATTACAGTATGGCGATCCGAAAAGATTCATACACCGGATATTACCCTATTAAATTTACCATTACCTTCCGTTTAAGCTCTGAGGGCGATCTTCATACAGAAGAAAATACATTTTTTGTTCATGTAGTATCTAAGGACAAGGAAGATGATCTTAGGGATTTTGATGCCAATGACCGTACCAAAGCCCGGGTGATCGTAGACAGTTATCGCACGGAACCTGCAGATGTATATGCAGGAGAAGAGTTTGATCTTATACTAAGTATGAAAAATGCCTCTTCCACAGTGCCTGCAAGTAATATTTTATTTAATTTGGAGTCAGAAAAAGTTTCAGACAGTGCTGTATTCACTACGGAAAGCGGAACTGCTTCTAAAGTAGTCAATTCTCTGGCACCAGGAGAGAGTACTGAGGTACGGGCACGTTTTACAGCCAAAGCAGGAGTAGACCAGCGTTCCTATGGTATTACAGTAAAAGAAAAATATGACAGCCCGGAATTTAAAAATGCAGAAGAGAGCATTATCGTGGATATTCCGGTTAAGCAGTATGCAAGACTGAGTACCAGCAATATGGATGTAATGCCGGATTCCATGACTGTAGGCTCTGAGTCTAATGTTATGTTTGGCATCAACAACACAGGAAAAGTAATTCTTTATAATGTAACTGTTAATTTTGAAGCAGATTCCATTAAACCAACAGATTATTATGTGGGAAATATCAAACCGGGCGAAACAGGAAATGTAGATACCATGCTTTCTGGTATTGCAGCTACTACGGATGACGGAAACGTCAAGGTGATCATCAACTACGAAGATGAAAATGGTCAGCCGGCAGAACCAGTGGAAAAAGAACTGACTTTATTGGTTAATGAAGAGGCAGAAGAAGACTGGAATATGGATATGCCGGAAGATATGGATGTATCCGGTCAGACAGATTCCGTGGCTGGTAATAAGCTGCGTCTGGCTGCTGGTGGTGTGATCCTGGCGGCTGTTATTGCAGCAGTGGTATTTGCAGTAAAGATTGTTAAGAAACGCAAAGAAGCAAAACAGAAAAGGGATGATGAAAATGAGATTTCATGATCTTCTGATGATGAGTGTCAATAACCTGCGCAGACGAAAATTACGAACATTTCTTACTGTTTTAGGTGTTATTATCGGTACAGCTTCCATTGTGGTCATGGTTTCCCTTGGAATCGGTTTAAATGAGATGACTATGGAACAGATCGCTTCCTGGGGAAGTCTGACTACCATAGAGGTATATGCAAATAATAATGGAAATAATGTAAGGATTTTAGGTGACTCTGGCTCATCTGCCTCTTCAAAAAGCGGAGAACCCTCTTATATTACGGATGAGGTAATTGCGGATTTTCAGAAGATTCCCTATGTGACAGGTGTATCACCAGTTTTGGAAATGAATGTGCTGATGCGTCAGGGGGCTTATGAGGCACAGTATATCAGACTTACCGGAGTCAGTCAGTCTTATTTAAAGCAGCTGGACTTAGGAGAAGGACGCATTCCGGCCTCCGGGGAAATGGGAATGGTCTTTGGAAATGGAGTTTTGCAGAATTTTATGAATGCAAAAACAGGAAAAGGCTATTGGGACACAGGCGAATTGCCGGATGTAGATCTGATGGGAAAGCCGGTCTTTGTTGTTTTTGATATGGATGCCTATTACCAGAGTCAGGGAGGCGCAACAGGAGATGATGGAAACAGTGTAAAACCTCCGAAAAAGTATATGATCCCGGTTACAGGTATGATCGCAGGCGGGATTGATGACTGGAGCAATTATTCCTGGTCTGTGTATACAGATATTGATGGTTTGAAAGAGCAGCTGAAGAAAGCTTTTAAAAAAGGTACGGTGATCCCCGGACAACCTACGAATAAAAAGGGAAAACCGTTAAATTATATTGTATATAACAGTGCAGAAGTTTTTGTAGATGATATGGAACATGTAGCCCAGGTACAGAAGATGCTGGCAGAAAAAGGGTATCAGGTAAACAGTCAGATGGACTGGCTGGAAAGTTCCAGGAGACAGTCTAATATGGTGCAGGCAGTTCTTGGGGGAATCGGCGCTGTATCATTGTTTGTAGCAGCCATCGGTATTGCCAATACGATGATGATGTCTATTTATGAAAGGACCAAAGAGATTGGTGTTATGAAAGTATTAGGCTGTGATATGGGCAATATCCGCAGTATGTTTCTGATCGAATCCGGTTTTATCGGTTTTATGGGCGGAGTACTGGGAGCACTGCTAAGCTATGGGGTATCTGTGATCGTTAACCGCTTTGTAAGTATGTCTGATATGATGGGAATGAGCGGAAACTTGTCAAGGATTCCATTATGGCTGGTGCTTGCTGCCATCGGTTTTGCCATTTTTGTAGGTATGGCAGCTGGTTTTATGCCTGCTGTGCGTGCTATGAAATTAAGTCCTCTTGCAGCCATCCGCAATGAATAAAAGGTTACTGTACATGGGTAGGCACTTTTGGAACCGAAAGTGCCGTACGATAACGTAGTGGCAGCGGGAATTTGCCGTATTTAAATGCGAAGCCACGGCAAATTCCGTTGCTGGTCATGCAACGCATGAACAGTAACAGATCCATGCTGCTGATCCAGTCATAAGAAAAACTAATAAGTAAAACTTCTAAAAAGCACTTGCGTTATTAGCAGAAAACATATATATTAAAAGCAGTTGAAAGCACGGCGTGTGACTGGCGGAAAGTGGATCAACCACAGGGAGCACGCAGAAAGTGAGAGCCGTCCGCCTGGGCACAAAATGATATTTTTGTGTGCAGGTGGGCGGTTTTTTAATGTACCAGGAAATTCAGAAAATATCAGGAGGACTCTAACATGTATATGAAAAATCTGGAAGTGGAATTAAAAGAAAACACATATCCGGGCCGCGGTATTGTGATTGGAGAAAGCAAAGATGGCAAGAAAGCTGTTACAGCCTATTTTATCATGGGCCGCAGTTCAAACAGCCGTAATCGTGTTTTTGTAGAAGATGGAGATGGGATCCGCACCCAGGCATTTGATCCTGCAAAGTTAGAAGATCCAAGCCTGATCATCTATGCGCCGGTTCGTGTGCTGGGAAATAAGACGATTGTTACAAATGGTGACCAGACTGATACTATTTATGAGGGAATGGATCATCAGCTTACCTTTGAACAGTCTCTTCGCAGCCGTGAGTTTGAGCCGGACGGACCTAATTATACTCCGCGTATTTCCGGTATTCTCCATGTAGAAAACAAAAAATACAGCTATGCAATGTCTATTTTAAAGAGCAATCAGGGAAATCCGGATTCCTGTCTGCGTTTTACATTTGCTTATGAAAATCCGGTTCCGGGAATGGGACATTTTATCCACACATATATGCATGACGGCAATCCTCTTCCAAGTTTTGAGGGAGAGCCAAAGCCAGTAGAGATCGATGGAACGATTGATGAATTTACGGATAAGTTGTGGGGCAGCTTAAATGAAGACAACAAAGTATCCCTGTTTGTACGTTTTATTGATATTGAAACAGGTACATGGGAAACCCGCATTGTAAATAAAAATCAGTAAATACAAAAGGAGAACCTTACATGAAAGAACTGGAATTAAAATATGGATGCAACCCTAATCAGAAACCTGCAAAGATCTTCATGAATGACAATAAAGATCTGCCAGTCACCGTTTTAAGCGGTCGTCCGGGATATATTAATTTTTTAGACGCATTAAACGGCTGGCAGCTGGTAAAAGAGTTAAAAGAAGCAACAGGACTTCCGGCAGCAGCTTCTTTTAAACATGTATCTCCGGCCGGAGCAGCAGTAGGACTTCCTCTGACTGATGTTTTGCGAAAGATCTACTGGGTAGATGATCAGGGAGAACTTTCTCCTCTTGCAAGTGCTTATGCAAGAGCCAGAGGTGCAGACCGCATGTCCTCTTTTGGTGATTTTATTTCTCTGTCTGATGTATGTGATGTTGCGACAGCAAAACTGATCAAGCGCGAGGTTTCTGATGGTGTGATTGCACCAGGATATGAGCCGGAAGCACTGGAGATCTTAAAATCAAAGAAAAATGGAAATTACAATGTGATCCAGATCGATGCGGATTATGTACCGGAAGAATTAGAACGCAAGCAGGTATTTGGCGTTGTGTTTGAGCAGGGACATAATAATCTGAAAATCGATAAAGAACTTCTGAAAAATATTGTTACAGAAAATAAAGATCTGCCAGAAGAAGCAGCTATGGATCTGGTGATCTCTCTGATCACCTTAAAATATACCCAGTCTAATTCTGTCTGCTTCGTAAAGGGAGGACAGGCCATCGGTATTGGTGCCGGACAGCAGTCCAGAGTACATTGTACCAGACTGGCTGGCAGCAAGGCTGATAACTGGTATCTGCGCCAGAATCCAAAGGTATTAAATCTGCCATTTATTGACGGCATCCGCAGGGCAGACCGTGACAATGCCATTGACTTATATATTGGCGAGGACTATATGGACGTACTGGCAGATGGCAGATGGGAAAAGATCTTTAAAGAAAAACCGGAAGTATTTACAAGAGAAGAAAAGAGAGCCTGGCTTGACAGCCTTACAGACGTAGCATTAGGCTCTGATGCTTTCTTCCCATTTGGAGATAACATTGACAGAGCCCATAAAAGCGGTGTAAAATATGTGGCACAGCCCGGCGGCTCTGTAAGAGATGATCAGGTTATTGATACCTGTAACCAGTACGGTATGGTAATGGCATTTACCGGTATCCGTCTGTTCCATCACTAAAGTACGGCATGATCTGGCACTAAAACAGGATGCCGATTAAAAGAGTACATAAAAGCTTTAGGCAGCAGAGTATGCGTCCATCCGGCTGAATTTCAGGGGGGAAAAACTTATGATGAAAGACCTTACCAGAGAGCACCCGGATAAGATTTTGTGGCGCTTTCTGCTGCCTATGTTAGTCAGCGTTATGTTTCAGCAGATCTACAATATTGCAGACAGCTGTATTGCCGGCCGTTTTGCGGGAGAGGATGCCCTGGCGGCTGTAGGAGCGTCGTACCCGATTACTGTTATATTTATGGCATTTGCCGTAGGAACCAACCTGGGAGCCTCTGTTGTGGTTTCCAGGCTTTTTGGCGCTAAAAATATGGCGAGAATGAAGACGGCTGTAAGCACTGCATTTATTGTCTGCGCTTTTATGAGCTTTTTTCTCACACTCATCGGCTATTTCTTCTGCGGCAGTATGATGCGTGCTGTCCACACGCCGAAAAATATTTTTGCAGACGGACAGTTATATTTAAAGATCTACGTGTATGGTATTACATTTTTACTTTTATATAATGTGTGTACGGGTATTTTTACTGCTTTAGGTGACTCTAAAACACCTTTATATTTTCTGATCGGTTCCTCTGTGGGAAATATCATACTGGATTATTATTTTGTAGCCTGTATGGGCCTGGGAGTAGCAGGCGTTGCCTGGGCTACCTTTATTGCTCAGGGGATTTCCGCCATTTTGGCTCTTACGTTTCTGGCAATACGTCTGAAAAAGATAAACTGCCAGGGAACTTTTAAGTGGCTGGATCTTGCTCTTTTGGTTCAGATCGCGGCTATTGCCATTCCAAGTATCATGCAGCAAAGTGTTTTGTCTATTGGAAATATGTTTGTGCAGGAGATCGTAAACCGCTATGGTTCTGCGGTAATTGCCGGTTATTCCGGGGCGATCAAGCTTAATACTTTTGCTATTAATTCTTTTATGGCTCTTGGAAGCTGTCTTTCTAGTTATACAGCCCAGAATCTGGGAGCGGGAAAGCAGGAGCGGCTGCCTATGGGATTTCGTACCGGTGTCCGTTTGTCACTGATCGCCTCCCTGCCCTTTGTGATCCTTTATTTCTTTGCCAGCAGACAGATGATGGGATTGTTTTTAAATGATTCAAGTACAGACGCTATCAATGCAGGACGGGAGTTTTTGCATATTGTAAGTCCCATGTATTTTATGATCTCTATTAAATTAATGACGGATGGCATTATCCGCGGTTCAGGTGCCATGCATTATTTTGTAATGGCTACTATACCGGATCTGATCTTGCGTATTCTGGTAGCATTACTTCTTACAAAACGTTTTGGAAGTACGGGAATCTGGATGGCATGGCCTTTTGGCTGGATCGCAGCTACTGTCCTGACGATTATTTTCTATCGCCGCATCATTTCAGGAAAATATGTGATACGTCTGTAGAGGTAATACATAGGCATTTCAGCCTTGCAAGTGGTTACAAACTATGGTAAAATTTTGGCAAGTATGTAAAAAATTGATATCCAAGATAAGGTGAGATACAGGAAGAGAAGGACAAAAGCCGGTGACAGAAGAGAACAGAAATACAGAAGAAATAATCACAGAAGAAGCAGTTGGAGAAGATACAGCTGCGGAAGATACATTTTCACAGGAGATGCCCGAAGAAACAGGGCAGGAAGAAGCCGGAGAGGAAGAAACAGGCGAAAAAATGAGTGAAGAAGAAATGGATGGGGAAGAAGAGTATGCGCCTGCTGTGAAAAAAGGCAATATCTTTATAACCATCTTCAAATATATCATAAAAATCTTTGGATATAGTTGTCTTTTTCTGCTCCCCTTTTTATCCTATTATTTATTTGAATATGTAACAGGAAATCTGGAAAACATACCTGCTTTTATGGCATTTTTAAACGTATGCTGGATTTATGTATTGTATCTGGCTCTTACAGGCATTACAGGCACGACCCGCATATCTGTGCCCGTTGTGTCGATTGCGTTGCTTTTGATATCCTTTGCGGAAACGTTTGTTGTAGATTTCCGCGACCGTCCGATCATGATCTGGGATGTGCTGGCGGTACGTACAGCCATGACAGTATCTGGAAATTATGTTTTTAATATTTCAGATAAGATGATGCAGGCAGCAAAAGCAGTGATCGGTGCGAACATTTTTCTCTGGTTTTTCCCGGTCCATGCAAAGCATTTAAAAATGAAGCTGGTTTTAAGGGGCTTCTGCATTGGTACAGCAGCAGCTTTTGTTTTTGGATTTTATAATGCGGTTGTCCCGATCCATCAGCTGGGGATCAATATGTGGTCTGTGAATGAGACTTATAATTCCTGCGGCTATATTCTGTCTACAGCATTATCCTTCCAGTATGTGGTGAAAAAACCACCGGTTGAGTACAGCCATTCAAAGCTGGAAACCATTTATGAGGAGTTATTGTCTGAAGATGAAGAGGATCTGTATCAATCAAATGAGATTTTATCTCACAAAGCAGAAACTCAGCCAGTGAACCTGATCTGCATTATGAATGAAAGCCTTTCTGACTTGCGGGTGGTTGGAGATTTTTCCACAAACCAGGAATATCTTCCATTTATCAACAGCCTGACGCAAAATACTGTAAAAGGAAATCTCTGTATGCCGGTGTTTGGTTCTATGACCAGCAATTCCGAATTTGAATTTTTAACAGGAGACTCGGTGGCTATGCTTCCGTCTAATTCCATTGCGTATCAGTTTAATGTGCAGCCAAACACCTGGTCTATGGTAAGTACGGTGAGAGCTCAGGGATACCGTGCAGTAGCCATGCATCCGTATCCGGGAGAAAACTGGAACAGAAAGACCTGCTATGCAAACATGGGATTTGATGAGTTTTTGGACTGGGACTTTTTTGAAGGCAGCGAACAGTTGCGCTATTATACCAGTGATCAGGGCGATTTTGAAAAAGTGATCCAGGCAGTAGAAGAAAAGGAAGATCCCCAGGATAAGCTGTTTATATTTAATGTTACCATGCAGAACCATGGCGGCTACGAGGGAACATTTGACGAGTTTGACCAGACGGTATGGCTCACAGGCGATATGGAAGGAAAATATCCAAAAGCAGATCAGTATCTGTCTTTGGTAAAGCGCTCAGATGATGCGTTTGCTTATCTGTTGGATTATTTCAGTCACAGTGACGAACCGACTATGATTGTTATGTTCGGTGATCATCAGCCAAGTGTGGAAGATGAATTTTTTGATGAAATATATGGAACTCCAAGCAGCGAAGTACCTGTAAAGGACCGACTGATGTGGTACGAGACCCCATTTGTTATCTGGACCAATTATGATCAGCCATCCAAAGACATGGGAAAGCTGGGAGCAGTGTATCTGTCTTCCTATGTACTGAAGCTGGCAGGTCTTGATATGCCTTTATACAACCAGTTCCTTCTTAATATGTCCCAGACTTATCCGGTTCTTCACTTCCTGGGATTTTATGATAAAGAAGGAAATTATCAGTCCTGGTCAGAGGCAGAATCAGAAGATAATCCAAACAGGAAGCAGGTCTTAGATTATGAGACTATGGCGTATGATCACAGTATAGACAATTATAAAGACAGCACGTTATTTACCGTGAGGGAAAAGCATGACGATACGGAAGAATAAAATAATTAAAAGCTGGCAGAAGATGCTCTTCTTGTTTTCTGCGTTGATTTTGCCCAACGTGATATGGTTCAGGAAACACTGACGCAGTGCAATATAGATGGGTTGATACCACGTCCGTTTTTCCTGTCGAATCTGTAAACTGCCATTGCCAGAGTCCGCAGCGATGCAGCACCTGAAACAGATGGCTTATCTGTTTTAAATGGAATGAAATTCCTCTGTGCGGAAGATAATAGCTTAAATGCTGAAATACTGGAAGGTATTTTGAACCTGTATGGGGCTTCTTGTACAATCTGTCCAGACGGAGAAGAGATCGTAAAAGCTTTTGAAAATGTAAAACCAGGAGAATAAGATGCGATTCTTATGGATATCCAGATGCCTCATATGAATGGATATGAAGCTGCACAGGCCATTCGAAACAGTGCAAATCCTTTGGGACGTACCATTCCTATTATTGCTATGACTGCCAATGCTTTTTCAGATGATGTACAGCACAGTCTTGCAGCCGGGATGGATGCTCATGTATCAAAGCCGATTGATATGGCGGTGCTGGAAAAAACCTTGCGGGATGTTTTACAGATAAAAAGGTCATGCTGAAAATAGGCGGTTTGCCGGCTGCTGTTTATGGGAATAGCACCGGGCAAGCCGCCTTTGCATAATATGTAAATAAGAATATGCGGGGTGGCTTTTTTTGAAAACTTTTCCAAAACCACTATCCCACGGAGAAGAAAAGCTGTATCTGAAACGCTGCAAAGAAGGCGACCAGACCGCCAGAAATATGCTGATCGAACACAACATGCGTCTGGTAGCCCATGTGGTAAAAAAGTATCAATGTCCGGACTATGATACAGAGGATCTGCTTTCGGCCGGGACCATCGGGCTGATCAAAGCAGTGAATACTTTTGATGCAGATAAAGGATCCAGACTGGCCACTTATGCGGCCCGATGTGTAGAAAATGCTATCCTCACACAAAAGCATGATCAGATAGTAGGTAACGCATGTTTTCCCCGTTCATGTCAAAGAAGGACAGGCTTTTTTTGTTTGCGTATTTATGATCTTTTGGAAGGGCGAACATCAGGGTTTCACTTCCCCATTTTTATTCAAACTTAATTTATTCTTAGTTCGTTCAAACAGAGTCAATCCCAGATCTTCTTCCAGTTTTTTCATATTTCTGCTCAGCGCAGGCTGTGACAGATGCAGGATCTCAGCTGCTTCTGACAAAGTGCCGGTTTCTGCAAAGGTTATAAGCTGGCGCAGTTCATATAATTCAAATATCGAAACTCCTCCTTTTGAATGGATTAAAAACAGTATAAAAAATATTGATGCCAGTATAATACATTGGCATTGTACATTTTTCAGAAAATGCCATAAAATGCAACTATCACTAATGTTTGCAGTAATTTTTTTGTTTTATAAATGGATATCTGCCAGGTGTGATATCAAAATTAATGATAGCACAAAGGGTGGTATTTGCAGCAGCCTTTATGGTTACAGGACCAGCCACAAAGATTACGAATCTTGGGGCATTAAAGATTGTACTGTAAGCAAAGAATTTTATTTTATACCTTGTATTTATCATGGGATTTTCTTTGCTGAAAGGTCTGGTGGTCAATTTTGTGATTTAACGGTAAAACGGAATTGCAATTGCTGCTAATAGAAAGAATTTGGTACAGCGGGAGTTGCAGGAAAGTAGTCAGCAGAGTTATACTATAATCCGTCTTATACAAAAATGGAGCATTGAAAAATCAAACGTTCATACAACAAAGATGAAAAAGATGGAACAGGCTTCATAAGTAAAGAAGCGAATAAGAGACGGAGGAAAGAACTTTGAAGCATAAAGAATTACTTGAAAAACTGACCCTGGAAGAAAAGGCGGCTTTGTTAAGTGGTAAAACAGTTTGGCAGACGAGGGACATCCCCCGTCTGTCTATTCCTTCCATTTTTCTTTCAGATGGTCCTCACGGAATCAGAAAACAGGCAGGAACAGGAGATCATCTGGGTTTAAATGAATCTTTAAAAGCAACTTGTTTTCCTACGGCAGCTGCCATTGCAAATAGCTGGGATCCGGTTTTAGGTGAGGAGATCGGAAAAGCTTTAGGAGAAGAAGCTGCGGCTCAGAATGTAGATATTGTATTAGGACCTGGATTAAATATAAAAAGAAGTCCTCTTTGCGGAAGAAATTTTGAATATTTTTCAGAGGATCCTTATTTATCCGGTAAAATGGCTGCGGCTTATATAAGAGGCATACAAAGTCAGGATGTTTATGCATGCCCCAAACATTTTGCAGTAAACAGCCAGGAAAAACGACGTATGGCCATGGATGCAGTGGTAGATGAAAGAACTCTTCGGGAAATCTATCTGACGGGCTTTGAAATTGCTGTAAAAGAAGGAAATGCCAGGGCCATCATGACCAGCTATAACCAGGTAAATGAGGCTTATGCAAATGAAAATAAAGAATTGCTTGTAGATATTCTGCGAAATGAATGGGGATTTAACGGACTGGTAGTTACAGACTGGGGCGGATCCAATGATCATGTTGAAGGGGTTCGCTGCCAGTCTGACCTGGAAATGCCGGCGCCTGGACTGGATTCAGCAAGAGAATTGCTGAGGGCGGTGAAAGAAGGGCGAATCTCACAGGAGGAACTGGATCTTTGCGTCGATCAGGTGCTGACAGCGGTTTGCGACTTAAGTGAAAAGAAAAGATCTGGAGAAAAGGGCTTTGATCCAAAAACCCATCATGCGCTTGCAAAAAAAGCAGCAGCGCAGAGCGCGGTGCTTCTTAAAAATGAGGAAGAAATCCTTCCGTTAAAAGGGAAAATGAAGGTAGCTTTAATTGGTGATTTTGCTTTTCAGCCGCGTTATCAGGGAGCTGGATCTTCCATGGTAAATCCATTTGAAGTAGAATCTATGGAAAAGATGATCCATCAGTACGATCTTTGTGTAGTAGGAATGTCCCGTGGTTATTTACAAAATGGAAACGCAGATGCAGCCCTGGAAAAAGAGGCATTAGAGCTTGCAGCAAAGGCGGAGGTCGTTCTTTACTGCTTTGGTCTGGATGAAATCAGCGAATCAGAAGGATTGGACCGTGGGCATATGCGGATTCCGCAGAATCAGATCAATCTGCTTGGAGAACTGGTAAAGGTGAATCCAAATCTGGTGGGAGTTTTAAGCGCCGGATCCAGCGTGGAAATGCCATGGCAGCATTGCCTGAAAGCTATTTTACATGGGTATCTGGGAGGTCAGGCAAGCGCAGGAGCTGTTTTGGATATTCTGACAGGAATCATTAATCCATCGGGACGTTTGGCAGAAACATATCCTCTGCGCTATGAGGATACGCCTACATTCCGGTATTTTCCGGCTTCAGAACGTACCAGTGAATACAGAGAGGGACTTTTTGTAGGTTATCGTTATTACGACACCAGCATTGTCAGATTTCAGTATCCCTTTGGATATGGCCTTTCTTATACGGAATTTACATATTCCGGATTGAAAGTTGACCAGGAAGGTGTCCGGTTTACGATCACCAATACAGGAAAAAGGGACGGAGCAGAAACAGCCCAGCTTTATATCGGTTTTCCGGATTCATCTGTTTTTCGTCCGCAAAAAGAATTAAAAGGGTTCCAGAAAGTTTTCTTAAAAGCAGGAGAAAGCAAAAGTGTAAAAATTCCTTTTGATGATAAAACATTTCGCTATTGGAATGTAAAAACAAAACACTGGGAGATCGAGGAAGGGGAATATCTGGTTATGGTAGGCGCCTGCGTGGCAGATATCCGGTTGTCAGGAAAATTGTTTGTGAACGGTACAACAAAGGAAATACCATACCAAAAAGAGCAGCTTCCTTCCTATTACAGCGGACTTATCAATAAAGTGGACGCATCGGAATTTGAAGTACTTTTGGGGCATCCGATCCCTGATGGAAGATGGAGCGGAGAGCTGGGGATCAATGATGCGATCTGTCAACTGTATTATGCAAAAAGCGGTCTGGCCCGTTTTGTTTACCGGATTTTAACAGATAAAAAGAAAAAAAGTGAAGAAAATGGAAAACCAGATTTGAACATTTTGTTTATTTACAATATGCCATTTCGGGCCATTGCAAAAATGACAGGCGGCGGAGTGAGCATGGAAATGGTTTACGGAATAGTAGATATGGTAAATGGACATATTTTTACAGGTTTAAAAAAGCTGGTTAAAGGATATTTCAGCAATCAGAAGGAAAATAAGGCATATGAAAAATTACTTGCCGGAAAGGAGCAGCGCTTATGATAAAAGCAAAAGAATGGATCAAAAACCATCCAGATCTGTGGGAATTTATTTTATTTAACCTGCTTTCAAATGTGGCTACGATCGTAAATTTTGTTGTAATGTGGTTTTGCACGGGATTTATTTTTTCATCCATGGCTCAGACGCCTTTTCAGTTTTTTATTTTCCGGTATACACAGGTAGAAAGTGACCTGGGATTATGCGGATTTTTAAGTTTCCTTGCAGCAACGGCAGCAGCACAGGCTGTAAACTTTTATGTACAGAAAAATTATGTGTTCCGGTCTAATGCAGCTTTTGCCCAGGCTGTGCCAAGATATGTGTGCCTGGCTGTTATCCTGGTGATCGTATCAGCAGCGCTTCCGGCCTACAGTCAGGCATTTTTCAGTCATTTGGGCTTTATTCCCCAGGTTTTGATCCCCACCTTGGCCAATGGGGTTAATATTGTTGTACAGGTTGCAATGAGCTATCCTGCAATGAAATTCTGGATCATGCCAGGTTCAAAAAAGTCCTGATTTTTTGACTGCAGATATGACAGCATCTATAAGCTGGATTTTTTGCAGGGTGGGACAGTCCAGATTTTGCAAAAACTGCTCCACAGCATCAGCATGGGCATAAGCAGTCTGTATCGCCAGTTTGGATTTGCCTTCGTCTGTTTGAGGAAAATATACGATCAGAGGAATATCTGGTTGTTTTCGGGAAATAGTCAGTCACCTCCTTGTGTAGCAATATATGAAGTAATAAACTTGTCTTAGTATTACCCATCGATCAAAGAAAAAAGATGAAGATTGATTTAATGTCATAGGATGTTAGTAATAATAGCTGAAAAGGTGGGAATTGCCCCGGATGCGTGAAAATGCACAGGGTATATATGACTGAAAGAAAGGTATTTATTGCTGTTTACTCCCGAAAATCAAAATTTACCGGAAAAGGGGAAAGCATAGAAAACCAGATAGAACTATGCAGAGAGTACATTCGTATCCAGAAAGGAGAAGAGGAGGTTAAAAATATTGTTGTATACGAAGATGAGGGATTTTCAGGTGGGAACCTGAACCGGCCGGGCTTTAAGAAAATGATGACTGCAGCGAGAAACAGGGAACTGTCGGAGATCATTGTATACCGTCTGGACCGGATCAGCCGCAACATCGGGGACTTTTCAGGACTGATCGAAGAACTTTCCCGATTGGGGATCGCGTTTGTGTCGATCCGTGAGCAGTTTGATACAGCAACGCCTATGGGAAGAGCCATGATGTATATTGCCTCTGTTTTCTCACAATTAGAGAGAGAAACGATTGCGGAACGTATCCGTGACAACATGCATGAACTTGCGAAAACAGGGCGATGGCTGGGAGGAGTTACACCTCTTGGATATAGGTCAGAAGCTGTTAACAAGGTTTGCGTAGATGGAAAAACAAGAAAAATCTGTAAATTAAAGGCTGTAAAAGAAGAGCAGGATCTGGTTTTGCTGATTTTTCAGCTTTATATGAAATATGATTCACTGACAGCAGTAGAAGCAGAGCTGATGCGTCAGGAAATCAAAACCAGGAAAGGAAAATATTTTACACGTTTTTCCATAAAGGGGATTTTGCAAAATCCGGTTTATATGGCGGCAGATCTGGATGCGTATCAGTATTTTACTGACAGGAAGGCAGATCTGTGGGGGAAAAAAGAAAGCTTTGATGGGATCCATGGAATGATAGCGTATAACCGGACAGATCAGGAAAAGGGACATACAACCATAAATCGTCCGGTCGATCAATGGATCATTACAGTCGGAGAACATTTAGGACTGATTTCAGGAAGAAACTGGGTCCGGGTACAAAATTCCCTGGAGCGAAACAAGTTAAAAAATCATCGGAAACCGCGGATGAATGAGTCACTCCTTACAGGAATTTTATATTGCAGCTGCCACAGTAAAATGTATCCTAAACTTACAGACCGGAAAAACCATGATGGGAAACAGGTGTATACTTACATCTGTAAATCCAAGGAAAGAAGTCACAGAAAGTTGTGTGAAGTGAAAAATGTGAGCGGAAATGCGCTGGATACGGCGGTTTGGGAAGAAATAAAGAAACTGTCAGGTGATCCTGAACTCTTTGTCAGACTGTTAAAGGAAATCAGAAAAATTTATATGGAAAATCAGGGGGAACAGGAGCAAAATCTTCGCATTCAGAAAAAGAACAAAGAAGAACAGGAAGCAAAAATGGAAAGGCTGATTGATTCGCTGGCAGATCTGAAAGAAGAGGAGGCCCGGCGGCTGGTTGAAAAACGGATCAAGAGGCTGGGAGAAGAGATACAAAAGACCAAGGCGCAGATCCGAAGATCAGAGAGTCTGGTTTCCTGTCACACATTTGATTGCGAAGATAGGAATGCGCTTTGCAAAAAGATGTGTGAATGGAAAGAAATGGCAGATCAGGCATCTGCGGCTCAAAAGAGAGAATGCCTCCGGCAATTAATCCAGAAGGTCATATGGAACGGTTCAAATGCCCGGGTGGTGCTGGCTGGAGATCAGGAAAAGATGAATGGGAGTGAGGATAGCAAATGAGATCCTTATGGTTCTCAGAGCAGGCAAAAAAAGGGCAAAAGAGGTATCTTTGTTTGAACCCATTGGCACGGATAAGGATGGGGAAACAGTCAGCCTGGTGGATGTGATCGAAATGGAAAATCCCAGGACGATTGACCAGCTGATTTTAGATCAGGATATTAAAGAATTATATGAAGCTTATGAAGCATGCCTTACAGAAAGCGAAAAGCAGGTGATCGCCATGCGTTATGGTCTGTTCAGGGGAAAAGAGCATACCCAGAGGGAGGTTGCTGCAGTTTTGGGAATCTCGCGGTCTTATGTAAGCAGGATCGAAAAAAGGGCCATTGGGAAAATGCGGGATGTATTTGAACAACATAAGGTCATAGATAAAATAGTTAATAGATAATCATAACAAGAAAGAAAAAATGTGCATTGTTATTATGGGAAATTAACGGTATACTATTAACAATAGAAGTCTCAGAGACTTTCTTGTGTACTAGGAGATTCCGTGGGAACATTCTAGTACACAAAAAGGCACTTCGTGCCAATGATGCGCACTCGCGCAATGAGGAAGTTTGTCGCAAGCGACTGCGCTCGACGCGAGAATGCGCCAAGGCACATTCTATTTAAAAGAAAAATGTGAGAAACAAGGAGGATAATGAAATGGCTATTTTAGTGACCGGAGGAGCCGGATATATTGGAAGTCATACTTGTGTAGAACTGTTAAATGCAGGATATGATGTAGTAGTGGCAGATAATCTTTATAATTCCAGTAAAAAGGCATTAGACAGAGTGGAGCAGATCACAGGTAAGAAACTGAAATTTTATGAGGCAGACCTGCTTGACCAGCCAAAAGTGAAAGAGATCTTTGACAATGAAAAGATCGAGGCTGTCATTCATTTTGCAGGTTTAAAAGCAGTAGGAGAATCCGTTCACAAACCTCTGGAATATTATAACAATAACATTACAGGCACTTTGATCCTCTGTGATGAGATGAGAAAACATGATGTCAAGAATATTGTATTCAGTTCTTCTGCAACTGTTTATGGAGATCCGGCTGAGATACCGATCACTGAAAAGTGTCCGAAGGGCGAGATCACCAATCCTTATGGACGGACAAAGGGAATGTTAGAGCAGATCCTTACAGACCTGCATACAGCAGATCCGGAATGGAACGTAGTTCTCCTTCGTTATTTTAATCCGATCGGTGCTCATGAGAGTGGTCTTATTGGCGAAGATCCAAAGGGTATCCCTAACAACCTGGTACCATATATTGCACAGGTTGCTATTGGAAAGCTGGATCATTTAAACGTATTTGGTGATGATTATGACACTCCGGATGGAACAGGCGTCAGAGATTATATTCATGTAGTAGATCTGGCGAAAGGTCATGTAAAGGCTATGAAGAAGCTGGAAGCCAGAGAGGGCGTCAGCATTTACAACCTGGGAACCGGTGTTGGCTATAGCGTATTAGATGTTCTCCACGCATATGAAAAAGCCTGCGGCAAGACTTTGAAATACGAGATAAAACCTCGCAGAGACGGAGATATCGCAACCTGCTACTCTGACTGTACCAAGGCAAAAGAAGAGCTTGGCTGGACAGCAGAAAAGGGAATCGAAGAAATGTGTGCAGATTCCTGGAAATGGCAGAGCATGAACCCAAATGGATATAGAGACTAACAAATTTAAGGAAGTCCCCGGTTTCTATTGTGCAAAGCAATAAGCAGTGGTGGTGACTTGACTTTAAGCACGGCAGTAAAGTGTAAAATACACAGTGCTGCTGTGCTTTTTTGTATTCTTTTTAACAGAGAACAGATGTTCGAAAAAATGGTTGCATTTGCAGTGCGGGTATGATAAAATAAGTACAAACAAATGTTCTGGTGGTGATACGATGCTGATACAGGAGAACCTTACCATAGAGGAAAAACTGAAAATACTTACGGATGCAGCGAAATATGACGTTGCCTGTACATCCAGTGGGGTAGAGAGAAAAGGAAAAAAGGGGCATCTGGGGAATTCTTCAGAAGCAGGTATCTGCCACAGTTTTGCAGCGGACGGAAGATGTATTTCACTGTTAAAGATCCTTTTTACCAATCAGTGTATTTATGACTGCAAATATTGTGTAAACCGCTGCAGCAATGATACATTGCGGACTGCCTTTACCCCAGATGAAGTCTGTACGCTTACTATGGAATTTTATAGAAGAAATTATATCGAGGGTCTGTTTTTAAGCTCCGGTATTCTTTCTACTGCCGATCATACCATGGAACTGATCTATGAGACTCTTTATAAACTGCGGAATGTATATCATTTTAATGGCTATATCCATGTAAAATCAATACCAGGTGCGTCGGGGGAACTGGTAGAGCGTCTGGGTTTTCTGGCAGATCGTATGAGCATTAATCTGGAACTGCCTACAGCTGCCGGACTGCGGGAACTGGCGCCAGGAAAGACCAGAGAAAAGATTTTGTCCCCTATGCGCCAGGTGCAGCAGGGAATTGCATTGTCTGGACGTTTGCTGGGGTATGACAGAGGATACAGAAAGCTATATCCATCCGAACGCGCAGGATTTGCAGGAGGTGCATCCCTTATACGACCGGAATTAACCCAAAAGGATTCGCCCCTACTTTCTAACAGAACAGATCATTCCGTGCCGGCGCTTACAGAACGCAAGTATGGAACAAAAGCATTTGTACCTGCCGGACAGAGTACGCAGATGATCGTAGGTGCTACTCCGGAAAATGATTTTCAGATGCTTTCTGTTACCCAGGCTCTTTACCGCAATTTTGGCTTAAAACGAGTTTTTTATTCTGCGTATGTTCCTGTTAATGACGACAGTCACCTGCCGTCTTTGCCGGGAGGTCCGCCTCTTTTAAGGGAGCACAGGCTTTATCAGGCCGACTGGCTGCTGCGTTTCTATGGATTTAAGGCGGAAGAACTTCTTTCTGAAAAAAGACCTAATTTCAATCTGTTTTTGGATCCGAAGTGTGACTGGGCATTGCAGAATCTGAAAGATTTTCCAGTAGAGATCAATAAAGCTTCTTACGAACAGCTTCTTCGCGTGCCGGGAGTGGGAGTAAAATCAGCCAGGAGGATCATTGCTGCCAGAAAACAGGGAAAACTGGATTTTGATGGTTTAAAGCGGATGGGTGTAGTCTTAAAGCGGGCCAGGTATTTTATTACCTGTTCCGGAAAAATGGAAGTTTCTTTCAGAATGGATGAAGATTCCATTACCAGTGCTCTTATAGGGGATGAGAGGCGAAAAGTATGGGATATAGAAAACAGAGACAGCTACAGACAGTTATCTTTGTTTGATGATATGCATTTGGAAGAAGAAAAGACCGCCGGGTTTAAAGAACAGCTGGTAAAAGAAGCAGTTAAGAGCGCAGTGTTTGGACAGATGTAAAAGAAAGATAAAACGTCCTTACCGGGAGAAAGAGCAGGGAAAAAGATATGACCGTTTTTTTGTGTGAACCTACATATGAGGGGATACTGAGCTGTATTTATGATGCAGGAATGAGTAAGATTCCGCAGAATGAACTGAGGCTGGAGATAAAAGACAGCGGCCAGGATACAGAATTATTTGCTGTATACAGGGAGTGCAGTCCTGACGCTGAAAAGGTGCAAAAAGTGATCGAAACAGTATGCAGGCGGTTAAATTCCGGCATTTTGGAACAGCTGTATGCAGCCTGTCTCAGCCAGGATGTTCTGCGGGCAGATAAAATGTATCGGTATTTGAAAGTATTGTTTTTGCATGGTGCAGCTGCAGCTGATCAGCTTCAGATCCCTGCTGTCCATGAAGTGTTTAAATTGTGCCGCAGTGTATACAACGAAAAACATCAGTTTATTGAATTTCTGCGCTTTTCTCAGATGGATGAGGGATTTTTAGCAGGAAAGATACAGCCGAAAAATGACATTTTAGAGCTGATCGCGCCTTATTTTGCAGATCGTCTGCCAGAGGAAAACTGGCTGATCTGTGATGTGGGAAGAGGAAAAGCTGCAGTTCATGAAAAAGGCAAAAAATGGCTGTTGGCAGAGCTTTCCAGAGAAGAACTGGAAAAACTGAAAACAGAAAGGGAAGAGAAAGAGTGGGAAAAACTCTGGAAAACCTTTTTTACAACGATCGCAATTGAACAGAGAAAAAATCCGGACTGTCAGAGAAATCATCTGCCTTTGCGTTTCCGCCCTCTTATGACAGAATTTGCAGCAGTCCAGCCTTGTGGGGATTTAGAACCCAAAGTGCGTTGAAAACTTCTTGCCTGCAGCAAACGGGCAAGAAGATGCAAGGCTGAACGATAATCAGGGCTACTGCCAGGATTTCCTTGCTTTGGTTAAAATGTGCTTGCAATTTGTACTCTTCTTGGATACACTGAAATTGTCTTTTATTCAAAGCTGTCACGTTAATGAATGGCAGCAATTTAAGATCTTGATTCTGATCGATCTAACTATTTTATTTACTCTATTTTATTTATTCTTTTTTATTTCCAACAGCAATAATATGACAGCGAAAAAAGTGTATTTATCTGTCAAGTGAGAGCAGAAAGGAGCATGGTCTATGTTTACGCAGATAAACAGCGCCGGGATTCATGGAATGGAAGGTTTTCTGGTGTCTGTAGAAGCAGATGTATCCAACGGACTGCCTGGATTCTCCATTTCCGGGCAGCTGGCATTGGAGGTAAGAGAGGCGCAGGAACGGGTCAGAACTGCGCTGAAAAATTCAAACTTTCAGCTTCCGGTTAAGAAGATCACAGTGAATTTGTCACCGGCAGGAAGCAAAAAAGAGGGAACAGCTTTTGATCTTCCCATAGCAGCTGCAGTTTTAGGGGCTTTTGGGCTGCTGGAAGCGGAAAAGTTAAAAGATTCTCTTTTGATCGGAGAACTGGGACTGGATGGAAGTGTAAAACCGGTAAGAGGTGTACTGATCCTTGTGTCGACTGCAAAGAAATTAGGATTTCGCAGATGCTTTTTACCAGTTTCTAATGTGGCAGAAGGGGCTTTGATTGAAGGAATCCAGATTGCAGGGGTCAAGTCTTTGAAACATTTGCAAGATTTATTGTCACATGACCATTTGGAAGAAATAAGCAGAGAAGAACAACAGGAAACAATAAGTGATCATAAAGTTGAAACAAATGATCCCTTTGATTTTAGAGAAATATGCGGACAGAGTGTTTTGCGGCGGGCAGCAGAGGTAGCAGCAGCCGGAAGACACGGCCTTTTAATGTGCGGAAGTGCCGGGACAGGGAAAACCATGGTGGCCAAACGTATCCCAACCATTCTTCCGGCCCTTTCCTGGGAAGAAAATATAGAAATTTCAAAGATATATAGCTTATGTGGTCTGCTTCCGGCAGGACAGCCTTTGCTTTCTCACAGACCATTTCGCAGCCCCCACCATACCATTTCTCCTCAGGGACTTACAGGGGGTGGAAAAGTGCCAAAACCAGGAGAATTGTCTCTTGCAAGCGGCGGGGTATTATTTTTAGATGAACTTCCTCATTTCAGCAGGGGAGCCATAGAGGCACTGAGGGAGCCTTTGGAAGAACATCGTATCACAATAAGCCGTGTGTCAGGCAGTTATGAGTTTCCGGCCGATTTTCTCATTATCGGAGCCATGAACCCCTGTCCCTGCGGTTTCTTCCCAGATCGGAGCAGATGCACCTGTACGCCTATGCAGATACAAAACTATCTGAACCGGCTTTCAAGACCTATTTTAGAGCGGTTTGATATCTGTGTGGAAGCAGCGCCAGTTACATTTTCAGAATTAGAAGATCAAAATATGGAAAATGAGGATTCTGCTGCGATACGAAGCCGTGTAGAAAAAGCGGTGAAAATACAGGCACATCGTTTTCAGGGAACCAATGTACGTACTAACAGCTGTATGGGGCAGAGAGAGATTCAAAGTTTTTGTAAACTAAAAGGGACGGAACGACGTTTTGCAAGACGCGTATATGAGGCAAGAGGGATGAGTGCCAGAGGTTATCACAGGGTATTAAAAACTGCAAGAACCATTGCTGATCTGGATGGAGAAGAATGGATCCAGAAGGAACATTTATCAGAAGCCTTTGGTTACAGGGCGTTGGAGGAACGGATATGGGGAAAGAAGCATTAGAAAAGGTATTTTTGTATTGGCTGTGTCACCTGCCGTCTGCAGGTGCGCTGCAGATACGTCTCATTGGGGAAGAAGCAGGTGGTTTTAGAGAAGCATATTATATAGAAGGAACACAATTGTGGAAAAAAGGGATCTTAAAAAAAGAGACCGATGCCCATCGATTTGATGATTGGAAAAAGGAATTTTCCAGACTGGAAGAAGAATATTATAGATTAAGTGAGAAAGGGATCTGCTTTATCACACCTTTGGATGAAATGTATCCAAGCCGTTTGTATTCTGTATACGATTATCCTATGGGGCTTTATGTAAAGGGAAACCTTCCACAGGAAGATAAAGCTACTGCCGCAGTGATCGGAGCCAGAAACTGTACTGCCTATGGGAGAGAAGCAGCTAACTATATGGCAAGAGAATTGGCTGCAGCCGGAATTCAGATCATCAGCGGAATGGCGTTGGGAATTGATGGCGCAGGCCATGAAGGAGCTTTAAATGGCGGAGGAATGACATATGCAGTCCTTGGATGCGGAGTGGATCAGTGTTATCCAAGAAGTAATTATGAATTATACGAAACGATTCCTTTTCACGGTGGGCTGATTTCAGAGTATGCCTTAAAAACTCCCCCTTTGCCCAGAAACTTTCCCATACGCAACCGTATTATCAGCGGTCTTTCAGATGTTATCCTGGTTATAGAGGCGAAAGAGAAAAGCGGATCGCTTATTACTGCACAGTCAGGATTAGAGCAGGGAAAAGAAATATATGCCCTTCCGGGACGGATCACGGATGCTTTAAGCACGGGCTGCAATCAGTTGATCGCAGAGGGCGCGCAGGTTCTTTTTTCGCCGGAAATGGTCCTTGAAAATTTGGGAATTTCTGTAAAAGCAAAGGAAAAGCTTTCTGAAAAAAAGCAGAAGGGACTTGCAAAGAAAGAAAAAATGGTGTATAGTTGCCTAGATTCCGAACCGCGCCATATAGAGGAAATCGCATCAAAGACAGGACTGTCTGTCAGTCAGTCGATGGATGCACTTCTGGAATTAGAACTTGGCGGATATGCTGTGAGAACAGCGGGGCTTTATTATACAAAAAAACTGTTTTAAAGATCTGCTGTGATTTACAGATGCATATAGCCATTTATAGAAATAAATGTTACAGTTCAGCCTTGCATCTTCTTGCCCGCTTGCAGCGGACAAGAAGCTTTGGGCGTCTGCCTTATGAAGATTTAGGGTCAAAAGCACTTATGAAAACAAGTTTTCAATGTATTTTTGACACTAAATCTTCGCAAGGCTGAACTGTAACAAATGAATAAAAAGTCCTGAGAGAAGAAACAGGATCGTTGGGGATATGGCGCATAAATAAAGGAACAGGAATAAGGAGTTTACAATGGCGAATCATCTGGTAATCGTAGAGTCACCTGCAAAAGTGAAGACCATAAAAAAGTTTTTAGGAAGCAATTATGAAGTAGACGCTTCTGGCGGTCATGTTAGAGATCTGCCTAAAAGTCAGTTAGGCTTTGACCCGGAACACGACTACGAACCAAAATATATTACGATCAGAGGAAAAGGCGATGTACTTGCAAAACTGCGCAAGGAAGTGAAAAAAGCAGATAAGATCTATCTGGCAACGGACCCTGACCGTGAAGGAGAGGCAATTTCCTGGCACTTGATGAAGGCTTTGAAACTGGATGAGCTTAAAAATAAACAGGTATACCGTATCAGCTTTAACGAGATCACGAAAAATGCAGTAAAGGCATCTTTAAAATCTCCAAGAGAACTGGATATGAATCTGGTTAATGCCCAGCAGACCAGACGTATGTTAGATCGTATGGTAGGTTATCGTATCAGTCCTCTTTTATGGGCAAAGGTAAAAAGAGGCTTAAGTGCGGGCCGTGTGCAGTCAGTAGCACTGCGTATGATCTGTGACAGGGAAGATGAGATCAATGCATTTATTCCGGAAGAATACTGGAACCTGGACGCAATGTTAAATATTGCAGGAAGCAAGAAGCCTCTGGATGCGAAATACTATGGCCTGGCTGGTGAAGAGGGCGTAAAGGGCAGCAAAACGGTGATCCACAGCAAGGAAGAACTGGATGCTGTTTTAAAGGATTTAGAAAATGTCAGCTATGTGGCAGATGAAGTGAAAAAGGGTGAACGTATTAAAAAGGCACCGATCCCCTTTACTACCAGTACTTTACAGCAGGAAGCTTCTAAGGCATTAAACTTCTCTACCCAGAAGACCATGCGTATCGCCCAGCAGCTGTATGAAGGTGTTGAGGTGAAAGGTCATGGAACCATTGGTCTGATCACCTATCTGCGTACAGATTCTACCCGTGTAGCAGATGAGGCAGATGCAGCAGCTCGTTCTTTCGTAAAAGAACATTATGGCGATAATTATGTGGCAGAAGGAGAAGCTTCTGCTAAAAATACAGGAAAGATCCAGGACGCACATGAAGCCATCCGTCCTACAGATATTTCACTGACTCCGGTTATGGTAAAAGAATCTCTTCCAAGAGATCTTTTCCGCCTGTATCAGCTGATCTGGAAGCGTTTTACAGCCAGCCGTATGGCTCCGGCTGTATATGAAACTACTTCTGTAAAGATCCATGCAGGAAAACATATATTTACCACTTCAGCCTCCCGGCTTTCTTTTGACGGTTTTATGTCTGTTTACGTAGCTTCTGATGACGAAGAAGAGAAGAAACAGGTGATCGGAGCTATTGAAAGCGGAATGGAATTAAAACTGGAAGAGCTTCAGCCAAGCCAGCATTTTACACAGCCGCCAGCTCATTATACAGAGGCTTCTCTGGTAAAAGCAATGGAAGAGCAGGGAATCGGACGCCCAAGTACCTATGCACCTACGATCACAACTATTATTGCCAGACGTTATGTTGCAAAGGAAAATAAAAACCTTTATGTAACAGAACTGGGTGAAGTAGTAAACCGTATTATGAAAAAGTCCTTCCCAAGTATTGTGGACTTAAGTTTTACGGCAAATATGGAAACTCTGTTAGACCGTGTGGCAGACGGTACGGTAGCATGGAAGACGATTATCCGAAACTTCTATCCAGATCTGGATGAGGCAGTAAATGTTGCACAGAAGGAACTGGAGTCTGTTAAGATCGAAGATGAAGTGACAGATGAGATCTGCGACCAGTGCGGACGTCATATGGTAGTAAAATACGGTCCACATGGAAAGTTCCTTGCATGTCCTGGTTTCCCGGAATGCAAGAATACAAAACCTTATCTGGAAAAGATAGGGGTACCTTGTCCGAAGTGCGGAAAAGAAGTAGTACGCAAAAAAACCAAGAAAGGCCGCTTGTACTATGGCTGTGAGGCAAATCCGGACTGTGATTTCATGTCCTGGCAGAAGCCGTCTATGCTGAAGTGCCCGAAATGTGGTTCCTATATGGTAGAGAAAGGAAATAAACTTCTCTGTGCCAATGAAAGCTGCGGATACCGTATGGATAAGCCGTCAGAAGAGCAGAAATAACAGAATAATGGCTGTTTGATCCTCATAAACAGCTGGAATGCCTGTACAGGAAAGCGTTCTTGTACAGGCATTTTTTACCTTGTCTTTTTTATTTTCGGAAAAACATGAAATCTTCAAAAAACTATTGTTATTGGACAAAAATTGTGCTAAAATTCAATTATTAGTAAGGTATATTTGTAGAGTGTACCATTGAGATAAGGAGGGTTTTAGTCATGAGCGTTCAGTTGTTGGACAAAACAAGAAAAATCAACAAGCTATTGCATAACAACAATTCCCATAAAGTTGTTTTCAATGACATCTGCAAAGTGTTAAGTGAAATTTTGTTATCCAATATCCTTGTTATTAGCAAGAAGGGCAAAGTACTTGGTGTAAGCATCTGGCCCGGGGTGGATGAGATTGAAGAACTGATTGAAGATCAGGTGGGTGGTTATGTAGATAAAATGTTGAATGAACGTCTGCTCAGTGTATTATCTACAAAGGAAAATGTAAACCTTGCAACTCTTGGATTTGCAGAAGAAAATGTAAAGAAATATCAGGCTATCATTACACCGATCGATATTGCAGGTGAAAGACTGGGAACATTATTTATTTATAAATCTGACAGTCAGTACGATATTGATGATATTATTTTAAGTGAATATGGCACTACGGTAGTAGGACTGGAGATGATGCGTTCCGTAAATGAGGAGAATGCGGAAGAAACACGTAAAGTGCAGATCGTAAAATCAGCAATTAGCACACTTTCTTTCTCTGAACTGGAAGCAATCATCCACATTTTTGAAGAGCTGGATGGAAATGAAGGGATACTGGTTGCCAGCAAGATCGCTGACAGAGTGGCAATCACCCGTTCGGTTATCGTCAATGCACTGCGTAAATTTGAAAGCGCAGGTGTGATCGAATCTCGTTCTTCTGGTATGAAGGGTACCTATATCAAAGTTCTTAATGACGTGGTATTTGATGAATTAAAGGCAATTAAGGCTTCTAATTCCAATTTGAAATAGGATTTATCCTGATGAAAAGGGCAGTCTGTAAAAAAACACTTGCAGACTGTCCTTTTTTATGTTATAGTCATAAAGTTGATAAAAAACACGTCTGTGGATTCTACGGAAAGGTGCCTGAAACGGTCTTCCGGGAAGCATGAGAAGCAGGCGGATGTGACCGGTTTTAAGCTCAATAAACCGGTTAAAAACCAAACGGAGGTAAAGAACATGAGCGTTATTTCAATGAAGCAGTTACTGGAAGCTGGTGTACACTTTGGTCACCAGACAAGAAGATGGAACCCTAAGATGGCTCCATACA
>PVMN01000855.1_pt1 | contig 54542 bp, 50 predicted proteins | sample 1853401 | NCBI WGS metagenome assembly PVMN01 (sample SAMN08533510, study PRJNA380276) | Human gut metagenome, whole genome shotgun sequencing project.
GTCCAAGTGTGCGCCGCAGTGCGGACAGGTGTTGTAGTACATGAGTATCCCTCCTGCTATTACATGAATTGTCATACTATCTGTACGCTGAACGGCGGCGGTCTGGCAAGCAGACAATAGATTTTATATTGAGTAAGCATGATCTTCTCCTTTTTCGGGTAATGAAAAAGCCGTCCTCATTCGAGAACGGCTTTTGGCCTGTGATTATTCGTTATTTTATTGTATTTCATCGGTGGTCAACAATCAATGTTAAACGACACCAGTTAGGTGCCGTTTAAGTTTTTGACTATTCGTTTTATCGAATCAGTATTATCATGCTGATAGTCTTGAAGGAAACTCTCATATGTGGATGATAGCTGCATCGCGATTTTTTTTGCTTTAATTAAGCTAAAAAAAGAGTCTCCGTTTGCTATTTTCTCATAATCTTCTAAAGTAAATGTGAGAATAAACATTTCTCTATCATTTTGATATTTTTCAACAATGCGTACCACTTTAGTAAGGCCATAAGCATCGTGAAATTCATTTTCACACCCTGTCAGCCCTTTTTGTGTGAAAATAATTCCAAAAGGTACATCTGTGCTCACCAAAAGACTATAAAATTTTCCAACATAAGTTACATTCAATGTAGAATTGTAATTTTTACATTCTCCTAGTGCCACATCCGCGCTTATTTCCAATATATCCCTTGAAATATTAAATTCGTGAAGCGCTTGTTTTCCCTTCTCTGAAAGTATAATTACCTCGTCAATCTCATTAGTACCTGTACAAACATTTCTATATACTTCAAAAAAATACGATTTTTGTATCAGAAATGCAACTAAATTTTCAAGGCGATCTCCTTTTTCTTTAGTTGTTTCTATAGAACTATCAAAAGGTTTTTTCAAATTTTCTAGTAATATCGAAAATTTTTCTTTATCTTCATCAGACCATGCAGTTAATTCCCGAAAAATGTCTAACGGTTTTTGAACAATCTCATTTAGATATTGTTTAATGTTATAATTTTCTTTTTCAATATGACTCATGTGTGTAGCACCTTGTAAAGAACAATTATATCTTTAGAAACCGACAAATCACTATTGCAGAAATCGCACGTATAATTTTCATCAAAATCGGTCAATGAATTTAAAAAAATCCCCTTGCTCTTTCCACATTCCATGCAATAGACTTCGTAAAGATTTCTTACAAATCCCGCTTTTTTCAAATCCTCCATAAATAAATAGGCTGTCTTAATATCAATAACCAATCTTGATTTTAGCTGACCTGGATAGATAAAGTCGCCTGAACGAATGAGAGAAAAAAAACCATCACACTGTTTCTTTTGATATGCTGTCAGATTGTATCGAATTTTCAAGTTCTCTATTGCAGCCAACAAGGTAATTTCTGACATAACTCATTACCTCCCTATCTCTCAAAAGTTCGCCATAAAACATGAACAAGCTATACTCTGTTCCTTTGTAATTATGAGTAATACCAAATTTTATATCACGATCATCTAACTTTACTTTTACCATTGGCATATCAGATTTTATTTCAATCTCTTTGATAAACGCTTCCAGTTTATCTCTGATTAAATTTGTATTAATATCTGTATCAAATAAATCCTTATTCTCTTGAATAAGATTTCCCAGTTCTCCTAGAATTGGTATAACACCATCACCGTCATCATATGCTTCCAAATAAGCTGTGGTACCATTGCGCTGCATTCTTTGAGCATAAATAGAAATATTGTCCTTTTCCGTTTTTATATAATCTATTACTGCTTTAAAATCAATATTTTCTATTGTAATATCTAATATATCGCACAGATAGTGTAAAATCTCATTAATCTTATCACGATAAAAATTATATGAGTTTTTATACGCAATACCCACGCGATCAAAACGAAGTTCTATGATATTATTTTCTTTATCCAGAACACAAATAACAATAAAATTAATTTGATTACCAATATCATTATTAAGCAGCTTAGTAAATTTCAGATATATCAAATTATCAACAATATATAATGAAGGCTTTTCATATTCATCAACAAAAGAGTTTCCTTTTTTTACGAAAAGATTTACTGCATTGCTTTTTACCAAGTCCTCAATTTTGGCAGGATCAATCTCTGAACATTTGAAATAGCAAAAATGTCGATATTGCCGTCTGTATTCAAACTCCTCAATAAACTGCAATACATTATCCACTTGTAAAATATTATCAATTTTTTCATCTAATGAATCGTATTCAGAAACATCAATAATATCTTCACCGAATAGTGAAAGTTGCAATGTCTTCTTGCGGTTATTTATAACTAAACCGTCATCAACAGCTTGTTTTAGAAGCTCTTTTTTTAAATATGCAGGGAAAACTTCCGAAATCGTTTTTTTCATATTATCTTGATATGAGTATTCCACAAGCAATCTCCTCCAGCACTGTATAGATAATTATAAGTATATCACAGAAAACCAATATATGCAATTCTTTTAGAAAGTGATTGACTCACTCTTAACTTTAACTGCTAATAGCAAAGCGCCACATTTTCTCCGTGGCGCTTTTGTTCTATTATCACTCGAAACTATCCCACCATGCTTCAAACGACTTCTTGGGAATCCGAATCGAATTGCCTATGCGGATAATCCGAAAGTCTGCTTTCTTAACAAACTTATATGCAGCCGTGCGGCCAATATCAAGTATCGCTGCAATCTCCTCCACCGTGTAGGTACGCGATTCTGGCAAGTACTTTTCCTGCTTATTTTCCATGATAACCTCCATATTTTCGCCTTGTCATTTTGCACAAACTATTGTGAAATATCAGTAGTGGTCAGCCTTTATTGACTGTACCCTTGCTAATAATTTGCTAATTAGACTGTCTGACAGACGCATAACGACACATCACCTTGTGCAATTTGCACTATGGTTTTCTTGTGTTTTTCATTGATTACGCGAACAGAACAACATGGAAAGTTACTATATGAACGGTTTGAATCGTTCACGACATGGTTCGCTGTACTCCTAAGCATGGGGCCGAGGGTTCGACTCCCCCCTGGGACGCCAATCAAGAACGCAGAAGATATATTTCTGCGTTCTTTTTCTCTAACAAATTTCAAAAATTCTGTCTAATCGTCTAATAAAACCGCGATTTTTCTAATAACACGCGCCATTTTCGGTTGTTTTGAACACAAAAAGCTGCTAATAAATGGTGTGTGACAGCCTGTTCCCTGCTGTTAGCAGGAGACTGTCTGATATCACTTTTAACATAACCCGGTGGTGAAATTTTCATCACAGGGTTTTTATTTTATCCGAAAATCATTTGAATGGAGGCAACTAACGTGCAAAAAGACGTCAAACCTCACATCGTTCTGATCGATGGAGTCAAGTATTACAGCGACAAGCCCGAGACCTGTCGCAGCTGCTTTTTCTGGAAAAACCGCAAGGTTCCCTGCATTCTCGGGCAGGAAAACTGCTACTATCTCGCTGAAATCATTCAGTCTGAGCAGCAGAAGAAGTGTGAGGGCTGCTGTTACGCATCCGGCCGCTCCTGCGTGAGTGCGACCTGCTATAAGGATTTGATAATGCAGTTCAACGCATCAAAAAATACAAAACCAAAGGAAGGTGCCGCAAATGACTAAACACGACGATTGTTTCCGCCGCTTCGAGCGGATGGCAAAATCCGCAAAGAAGAATTTGTCTGGGGATAAGCCCGGCAGCTGCTCGCGCTGTCTGTACTATCGCCCGGATTTTAAGGCAATACCGCATAATTGAACAAGAGTGATTTGCGAGTAAATTTTGCGTACTGACGAGGCACAGTTTTGCGGTAATACTTGATGTATTACCGTGAAACTGCAACAAAGTCAGGACACAAAATTTCCGCAAAGCACCGCCGCTTTAATTGTGCGGTGTTGCCTTAAGTTCCGTTTCTGTCAGTTCACCCGCTGTCCCTATGAATTAAAGGAAAATGTGTTTCGCCGCAAGCCGCTGACTCACGACAAATTTTCCTGCAAGAGAGGCTCATAAGATGTCCGCAACGATCATTGCTGTCGCCAATCAAAAGGGCGGCACCGGCAAAACGACGACCTGCGAAAATCTGGGCATCGGTCTTGCGAGAGAAGGCAAGCATGTGCTGCTCGTGGATACCGATCCGCAGGCCTCTCTCACCATTGCCCTCGGGTACCCCCGACCGGATGATCTCCTGGTGACGCTGACCGATTTAATGGCGAACGTCATGCAGGAGCGCCCTGTCAACCCCGAAGAAACCATTCTGTCACACACAGAAGACGTGGACCTCATTCTTGCCAGCATTATGCTGTCCGGCCTTGAAGTCTCGCTCGTAAACGCAATAAGCCGCGAGACCGTCTTAAAGCAGGTTTTAAAGTCGGTAAAGTCGCAGTACGATTACCTCTTACTCGACTGTATGCCCTCCAGATGACACTTTCAAAAATACAAACTTCTTTCTGAACCAGTTCAATATCGACTTGGAATATCATCCAAAATTTTTAAAAAGTTACCAGCAAACTTGCGCCAAAAAAGTACATATTCTATCTGAAAAGTGAAGGATTTAAATGAAAGGCAAAAGAAAGCCTTAACTTAATCCGAGAAGGTGAAAATAATGGCATCAATTGTTCACAGAAATGATTGTTTGCTCGTCGTGCATTACGAACGCGACAAGATATCCGGCAAAAACAAGCAGAAGTAGGAGCTTATGGAGAAAAATCCAACTCTCCATGCCACGGTTCCTAAGACTGTACCCCAAAAACGTGAAGTCTGGGATGCCGAGACGATTTTTCTCGCACTTGATGTTTGCGATGATGCCCATCTGAAGCTGGCTATCACCCCGTCCTTTGCATGCAGTATGTGAATCGGTGAAATTCTTGGTCTGACATGGGACTATGTCGATATTTCTCCGAAAAGCATCGCAGCCGGAACGGCATCCATCATGATTGAAAAAGAGCTCCAGCGTGCCGACAAGACGGCCATGAAGTCTCTTGAGCAAAAAGACGTCCTCTTCCTCTACCCGCAGAGCTCGAAGCGCAACACGAGCATGCTCGTTCTGAAAAAGCCCAAGACCGAATCGAGCATTCGCAGGGTTTTTATTCCGGCGACCGTTGCCCACCAGCTTAAGGCATAGAAGCGCGAGCAGGAGCGCGCCAAGGAGGCTCTCGGTGGGTGAGTACACCGACTACAACCTGATCCTCGCCAATGGTCTGGGTCATCCGATGAAACGGACGCGCATCACTGCACTTTTGAACGCATCGTTGTGGTATGTTTAATATTGCATATTGTTATGTACACAGTGCGTCTATTTTCTCCGCATCGTGGATGAATAGGCGCTCTTTTTCGTGCCCAAAACCGTGGGCAAATACAAGAGATTGGATGTTGGCCATCAATAAATGGTTTGATTTTCCTCACGGTTTAGAGTACAATAAAATTGTTGAAATTGCTCAAAACAGTTCAAGGAATAATACCTATTACGAATTACGATATCACACAGGAGACGTCTTTCATGCTTAAACAAGGCCTTTACGAGCAAGTAGTGAATACCGAAATCAAAGATGAGCTGCGTCAGCTGCCGGAAGACAGCAAGCACGTCGAGAAAATCGACACAGCCGAGTCCTCCTCTGTCTTAACGCAGTACCTGTCCGAAGTCGTTCACAAAGGTCTTGACCGCATTGCGGGTGACGATATTTCTGCGCAGCTAAATCTGGTCAACAAAATTGTTGATCTGATTTCGCAGGAGACAGCGCAGGACGACCTGCGTGATTTTACTGTGGACGATGAGGGCGAGCAGTTATTCGCATTGCTGTCCCGCGATGATCCTATGATGCGCATCGGCCGGAAAAAAGCAAAGGATCTCCCCCGCCCTGAAACATCGATTGCTCAAAGCAGCTTATTTACCGGAGCAGTTCACGAGCCGCAGATGTTTTCCGAGCTGAAGAAAGAAATCGCCTCCGCAGACCGCATTGATATGCTGGTTTCGTTTGTCAAATGGAGCGGTCTTCGTTTAATCATCGATGATCTTCAGCATTTTGCGGAACGCGGCGGCAGGCTCCGCGTTATTACGACAACATACATGGGCGCAACAGATGTGAAAGCGGTGGAGGCGCTTCGCAATCTCCCCAACACAGAAATCCGTGTATCTTACGATACCGAGCGTACCAGACTTCATGCAAAGGCGTATATGTTCTATCGTGAAACCGGCTTTACCACGGCGTACGTTGGTTCTTCTAACCTCTCCAATCCGGCTATGTCCAGCGGACTGGAATGGAATGTTAAGCTGACAACCAAGGATATGCTGCCGACCATTCAGAAGATGGAGGCAACCTTCGATAGTTATTGGAACACCGCCAGCTTTGAAGTCTATGAGGACGGGTGCAGGGAAAGACTGGAGCGTGCACTGTCAACAAACGGCAAAGCCAATCCGACAAGCGAGATGCAGTTCGTTTTCGATATTCAGCCCTACCCCTACCAGCAGGAGATTTTGGATCGCCTGCAGGCAGAGCGCGAGGTTCGCGGCTATTACCGCAATCTTGTCGTTGCGGCAACCGGCACCGGCAAAACCTTAATCTCCGCCTTTGATTACCGACGGTTCTGCAAAGTCTTTTCCGGTTCGAAGCCCCGTCTGCTGTTTGTCGTTCATCGAGAGGAAATTCTGAAACAGAGCCGAAGTGCTTTCCGTGCTGTGTTGAAAGATCCCAATTTCGGAGAGCTTTTTGTGGGCAGCTTCAAGCCGAGCAGCCTGGAGCATCTATTTATTTCGGTGCAGACATTAGCCTCCCAGAAGCTGTATGACGTTCTCCCGGAGGACTATTACGATTTCATCATTGTGGACGAGTTCCATCACGCAGCAGCGCCCACCTATCAAGGACTGCTGAACCACTTCAAGCCGAAAATCTTATTGGGTCTGACCGCAACGCCGGAACGCATGGATGGAAAAAACGTTCTGGATTACTTCAATGGCCGCATTGCATCTGAAATCCGACTGCCGGAGGCGATCGAGCGCAAGCTGCTCTGCCCATTTCAATATTTCGGCGTTTCCGATGATGTTGACCTGTCCAATATTCGCTGGACGCGCGGCGGTTATGATAAAGCTGAGCTTAACAACGTATTTTCTCTGAACCGTACTGTCGCCGAAAAGCGCGCCGGCCATATTGTCAATTCTCTCTATCGGTATGTAACCGACATCAATACGGTTCGCGGTCTTGGGTTTTGCGTCTCTGTCGAGCATGCTGAATTCATGGAGGAATATTTCTCATCGAAGGGTATCCCCTGCATGTCCCTTACCGGTACTTCCAGCGATAAGGAACGAACTGAAGCCAGACAGCGTCTGGTCTCCGGTGAAATCCGCTTTATCTTTGTTGTAGATTTGTATAACGAGGGCGTTGATATTCCCGAAATTGACACCATTCTCTTTCTGCGCCCTACCGAGTCGCTCACGATTTTCCTACAGCAGCTCGGCCGCGGTCTGCGTCTCTCGGAAGGAAAAGAATGCCTGACCGTTTTGGATTTCATCGGTCAGGCAAACAAGAAATACAATTTTGAAGAAAAGTTTGCCGCACTGCTCTCTCACAGCAATCACAGCATGCAGTACGAGGTGAAAAAGGGCTTTGTATCACTGCCGAAGGGCTGCTATATCCAGCTGGAAAAGAAGGCTTCCGAAGTCATTCTGGCGAATATTCGCCGCTCCTTCGGTGACCGTGCCGGTCTGATTGCGCGTATCGAAACCTTCACACAGGACAGCGGCCTTCCCCTTTCCTTGAAGAATTTCATCGGCTACTATCACCTCGACCCGCGGTCGATCTACGGTAAATTCTCCTTCTCCCGTCTCTGTGCAGATGCAGGCGTCCTTGATGAGTTTATCGAACCTGCCGAAAGCATTCTGACAAAGGCGTTCAGCAAGCTGGTTGCCGTGGATTCCCGGCGCTGGATTAAGTTCCTGACGGATATTCTTCCGCGCTTTTCCTGTGAACTTGCGGCTTCGCTTTCCGATTTTGAAAAGCGCATGCTGCAAATGTTCTACATCACCGTATTTCAGGAGGCGGCAGACTGGCGTTCCCATACTACGCAAGCCAACATGCAGCTGCTCGCGGACAGTCCGATCATGATGCACGAACTGAACGAGCTTCTGTTGTTCAATCTGGAACGTATTGACTTTATCGATCAGCCTGTCCCGCTTGGCTTTGATTGTCCGCTGGACCTGCATTGCACCTATACCAGAGATCAAATTCTGATTGCAATGGACTATATGACGCCGAAAAATGTACGGGAAGGTGTCAAATGGCTGCCGGACAAGCAGGTCGATGTGTTCTTTATCACGCTCAACAAGGCGGACAAGGACTACTCCCCGACTACCATGTACAACGACTATTCGATCAACGAAAGCCTGTTCCATTGGCAAAGTCAAAGCACGACCTCCGATACGGCAAGCACCGGTCAGCGTTATATCAACCACCGGCAGCGCGGCAGCAAGGTCGTTCTCTTTGTGCGGGAGTTCAAGCAGGACAGCATTGGCGCTGCACCGTATACCTGTCTTGGAACGGCAGCCTATGTGAAGCACACCGGCAGCAAGCCAATGAATATTACATGGCATCTGGACCAGCCGATTCCGGCGAAGTATCTTCGCAAGACGAACAAGCTGGTAGTCGGATAAAGAAGGTATTTTATGAAAACAATTCGAGTCGTCGCCGCAGTCATTCGTGATGGCGAAAAAATCTTTGCCACCATGCGCGGCTACGGTGACTTTAGGGGACTGTGGGAGTTTCCCGGCGGAAAAATCGAGTCTGGCGAAACACCGCAGGAGGCCCTAAAAAGAGAAATCCGGGAAGAACTGGCCTCCGAGATTTCGGTTGGCGAGTTGATTGATACCGTTGAATTTGATTATCCGACCTTTCACCTTTCAATGGATTGCTTCTGGTGTCAGCTGATTCGCGGTAATCTTGAACTGTTAGAGGCCGCCGAAGCGCGATGGCTGACCAAGGAAACACTGAAAAGCGTAGATTGGCTGCCGGCTGATTCAGGGCTGATTGAAAAGATTGAGAAAGCGCTCGCTTTGCTGCCATCTTGAACTGTAATGCAAGGCGGTGCAGCCATCATCTGCGAAGCCTTTCCGAACTGATGCATTTATTCGTTAATCAGACAGCAAATTACATGAATGTTGCAAGAGGAGCATTACTTTGACCCATCTTTTCGCCCTGTCCGCAGCGGCCGCCGATATTATGAATATTTCGCTTCGTTCCCGCCTGTCCACCGCGCGGCTGACGTATATCGACAGCCTGCACGGCACCTCCCGTCAGCAGAGCTTCACCGCTTCCCTGCTGCTGGATGAGGCAATCCGCCTTTGCTGTCCGTCCGTGCTGCGCCCGCTCGACATTGCCGCGAACGAGAACGGCAAGCCGTATCTGACCGCCGCGCCGGATGTTCATTTCAGCCTGTCGCATTCCGCCGCATGGGCAGTCTGTGCGGTGAGCGACCACCCGGTCGGCGTAGACATTCAGCAGTGCCGCTCCTTCAAACCCAATATTGCCGACCGCTTCTTCCACCCCGATGAGGTGCAGTACCTGTCCTCGCTCTCGCCTGCCGAGCGCGAAAACGCGTTCTACACGCTGTGGGCGCTCAAGGAAAGCTACGTCAAGGCCGACGGCCGCGGTCTGCGGCTGCTGCGGCAGTTCTGCGTAGATATCGCCTGTCAGCCGCCGGCAATCACCGTCGGCGCACCCGGCTCCCTGTTTGTGCCGGATTTTCCTGATCCCGCCTACAGGCTCGGCGTATGCGTGCAGAAAAAAAGCGAGAAATCACCCACTTTAACCGTTTTACCGCAGCTTTTCACCCCATAAAACGCAAAAAGAACCGATACCATAAGGTATCGGTTCTTTCTGTTTATTCAGACTCTTTCGCCTTGCGAACCGCTGTCGCCAGCTGATCCGAGCAGCTTGTGCCGCGTCCGTTGCATGAAATACCCTTGAAGTAGCCTTCAATCTGCTCCACGGTCATGCCCTCGACCACGCGGCTGATTGCCTGCAGATTGCCGTTGCAGCCGCCCTTGAAGGATACGTTGTGCACGGTATCACCGTCCAGATCGAACGAAATATTCATCGAACATACGCCGTGCGGCTTGTAGTCAAAATGCTGCATGTCTTTCCTTGTCCTCCCTAACTTATCAGAGCAAAGTGCGGATATGCGCCGCTGCCTGCTCGAATGTGCTTACCTCGGTGTAGGACAGCTCACCGACCGGTTTCGGCTTGTCCGTCCAGTTGAGCCACACGCCGTCAATGCCGACGTCGAGCGCGCCCTGAATATCGTGCGTGAAGTTGTCGCCAACCATGACGGTCTCCTCCGGCAGACAGCGGCATTTGTGCATCGCCAGCCAGAAAATCGCCGAACCCGGCTTATCCACACCGGCTTCCTCACTCGTGACAAGGTAATCCACCTTGTCGGCAATGCCGAGGTACTCCAGCTTTTCCATCTGGATATCCGCCAGCATATTGGTGCAGATGGCCACCTTAACGCCCGCCGCACGCAGCTCGTCCAAAAACTCAGCCACGCCCGGGCGCAAGGTCATCTTAGCGAACACCGCATTCCAGTACACGCAGAATGCCTCGCGCGAATAGCGAACGGCGTTCAGGCCCATGCGCTCGAGCGCACCCTGTGCAAACAGCACACGGTCATGCGTAGGCGGCATGGCAGGCTGCTGCCGTGCCAGACGCTTGCGGTTGACGCGGAATGCGTCCGCGAACCCCTTGCCTTTGTCTCCAAACGTGCTGATGGCCCACTCCTCCAGCTTTTCGTAGGCGTAGGCGTCCCCGGCCTGAAAGCTGGTGTATAACGTGTCATCCAGATCGAAAAAAACTGCTTTTAATCCCATAAAATCCTCACAAAAGTTTTTCGTTATAGACTGCGCGGCTGCCGCCTACAAACTTCGGACGGCGGCGTGCGCACAGCAGAACGGCTTCGCCGATCTTCTTGGTCTCAATGCGCAGCGGTACGACCACCGGCTTGATGTGCATGCCGATCAGCGTTCCGCCGATGTCCATGCCCGCAGAAGCACTCTGCTTGAGCGACTCAACCGCCACCGGATCATCAAAGCGCTTGTACGCGGTCGTGCCGAACGAACCGCCTGCCTTGGGCTGCGGAACGACGTTGACCTCCTCCAGACCGAACTGCTCTGCCACAGCACGCTCCACGATCAGCGCACGGTTGAGGTGCTCGCAGCACTGTGCCGCCAGTTCCACGCCGTGCTCATGCAGTACACTGTGAATGCCCTCGAATACCGCTTCGGCTACCTCTACACTGGAATGCGTGCCGATCTTCTCGCCCAGAATCTCACTTGACGAGCAGCCGACCACAAACAGGTCGCCGATCTTCAGCTTGGCCGCCTCGCAAACCTGCTCTGCCGCCTTCGCACTTTGTTCTCTGATTTTAGAAAGCTCCATTTTTCATGCCTCCCCTTATAAGAGTACTATTAGTATAACATAAATGTCGGAACTTGTTAAGACCCAACGGCGTATGTTGAGAGTGAGGAGTTAGGAGGTATCGTGATGATATTGCAGGGCGGGGTGAATCATTATCCACTCCTATCTCCTAACTCCTACCTTATACAAAGGATACGAAGGGAGAATAACCATGCAGAATCATTTACAGACCAAGGAGAGTATCCCTGCCGGTCTGCTTTCGCTTGCGATGGCCTTTGTGCCGACGCAGGAATTTGATACGCCGTATGATCCGGTGCTGGCGTTCTCGCGCGGCACGATCTTTCCGGCACTCGACAAGCCGTTTCTCGGAGAGGAGGCAGTGCCGCAATGACCGACAAGGCCAAACTGCTCGGGCGCGTGCGCATGTACGATTTCGCGCTCGTTGAGGTGATCGAGTACCTCGACGGCCATCCGGACAACGCTGCCGCGCTCAAATACTACAACGAAATGCGTACGGCGTTTGACAAGGCCGCCGCCGAGTACGAGGACGCATTCGGTCCGCTGACCGCCCGCGAGGTGGATACCCGCTGCGGACACTGGACGTGGATCGACGATCCGTGGCCGTGGGAAGGAGCTGAGGACTGATGTGGTCATACGATAAACGATTGCAGTTTCCGGTGAAGATCAAGAATCCGAATCCGCAGACCGCCAAAATTGTTATCTCTCAGCTTGGCGGCCCAGACGGCGAGCTGGGTGCGTCCATGCGCTATCTCAACCAGCGGTACGCCATGCCGTATAAGGAATGCAAGGGCATTTTGACGGACATCGGCACGGAAGAACTTGCGCACATGGAGATGATCTCCGCCATCGTGTACCAGCTGACGCGCAATCTCACGCCCGAGCAGATCAAGGAGGGTGGCTTTGACGCCTACTTTGTCGATCACACGACCGGCATTTACCCGCAGTCGGCCGCCGGTGTGCCGTGGAACGCCGCAACGTTCCAGTCCAAAGGCGACCCGATCACTGATCTGTTTGAGGATATGGCAGCGGAGCAAAAAGCCAGAACAACCTACGACAACCTTCTCCGCCTGATCGACGACCCGGATGTTCGCGAGCCGCTCAAATTCCTGCGAGAACGAGAAGTCGTGCATTTCCAGCGGTTCGGAGATGCGCTGCGCGTTGTGCAGGATAATCTGGATGCCAAGAACTACTATGCCTACAACCCGTCCATCGACATCCGGCCCAAAGAGAAATAACGCATTTGCAAGGAGATGGTCCCTGACCGTCTCCTTTTTTGTGCAAATACTGCATCAATCCAGGGCACTGTGCAAAACAAATTTGAACACTTTACTGTGTAAAGTGTCTTTTCTTTTCCGTGCATTTCTGCTATAATGCTATTAAGTAGCGCATATTATATATTTGCCTGATCACTATCGGACAGGCCTTCGCATAAATTTCAGTAAGTAGGGGAACAAGCATGAAAGAACAGAAATTGGTCATCACCGGTATGGGCGCTGTTACGCCGATCGGTATTGGTGTGGACGCATACTGGTCCGCACTGGTGGAGGGACAATGCGGTGTAGGAAAAATTACCCGCTTTGATGCATCCGAACTGCCCGTGCAGATCGCGGCAGAGCTGAAGGACTTCGATCCCGCTGCCTACATGCCGAAAACGCTGGCCCGCACGATGGACCCGTTCATGCAGTTTGCCTTTGTTGCGGCCGAGGAGGCTCTCAAGAACAGTGAGCTGTCCATCGAGAGCGAAAGCGACCGTATCGGCATCGTCATGGGCACTGCAATGGACGGCGTTACCACCGTTGCACAGACGCAGGCTGCGTTCGACACAGGCAAGCGCGTCGGCCCTCGCTTTGTGCCGATGACCATTGGCAACATCGCTGCCGCCCAGATCTCGATTGCTCACGGCATTCACGGCCCAAGTCTGACACTCAATACGGCATGCTCGGCAGGCGGCGACGCCATCATGACCGCAGCGATGCTGCTCCGCTCCGGCGAGGCAGACGCGGTTCTGGCAGTCGGCGGCGAAAGCATTCTGTGCCCGATCGTCGTTTCCGGTCTGTCGCAGGCCAAGGCGCTTTCCCGCCGAAACGACGACCCCGAGCAGGCGTGCCGCCCGTTCGACCTTGACCGCGACGGCTTCGTTATCGGTGAAGGCGGCGGCGCTCTCCTGATCGAGACCGAGGAGCATGCACTCGCCCGCGGCGCAAAAATCCACGCCGTACTCGCCGGTTACGCGAATACCTCGGATGCACACCACGTTACCGCGCCCTGCCCGGACGGCGAAGGCGCTTCCCGCTGCATGAAGCTGGCGCTCAAGAGGGCCGGCATGCAGCCGTCCGACATTGACTATATCAACGCGCACGGCACATCCACGCCGCTCGGCGACAAGGCCGAAACGCTGGCGGTCAAGGCCGTGTTCGGCGGCCGCGAAAGCGCACCGCCGATGAGCTCCACCAAGTCCGCGACCGGCCACCTCATGGGCGCCGGCGGCCTGACCGAAGCCATCGCCTGCATCAAGGCCATCGAGGAAGGCGTTCTTCCGCCTACCCTGCACCTGGCAAAGCCCGATCCGGAATGCGATCTGGATTATGTGCCGAATACCGCGCGCAAGGCGGAAATCAACGCTGCAATGAGCAATTCGCTCGGCTTCGGCGGACAGAATTCCAGCCTGATTGTTGCCAAATACGAGAAATAATTCCTATCAAGAATACGCAGTTAGTGATTATGCATCCTTAAAATTGCGAATTTTTATCCTATTGCAAATAAAAATAACAGGGACATCGGCACGTAGCCTGTGTCCCTGTAAGATTTTTCTTCTTGCAATTTCGTGATTGTATGGTATTATAATATTCGTTAAGTAGTTTTTAACTCTACATACAACCATCCCCTGAGGTAATTATGAATTGCTAATTCCCCATACAAATTATTAAGAGGTGATCCCTTGAGTCACGAATACACCTATGATATTTCCATGTTCCGCGACACATTTGAAACCCGTTTCACCTATCTGAACGGTTTTCTGCGCAATGTTTCGCGTTTCGGCAGCCGACCGGCACTCTTTGACCCGCGTTCCGGCCGCCGCTGGACCTACCGCGAACTGAACGCCGAAGCCAACCGTCTGGCGCATGCGCTGCGCGCGGACGGCGTCGGCAAGAACGATGTTGTCATGTTCACCCTGCTCAATTCGCCGGAGTTTGTTTTCTGCTATCTGGCGGCGCACAAGATTGGTGCGGTCGCGTGTCCGGTCAACTACCGGCAGGGCGCAGGCGAGATTGCACTCGTCATTGATGACAGCACGCCCAAGGCTTTCATCTACGACGCCGAGTTCGGCGAGCTGTCCGGCGGTGCGCTCGACCTGTGCGAGAGCAAGCCTGCCATCAAGATCGTTGTCGGCGCGGACGATGCCGTACCTGCCGGTCAGGTGCGCTATGCGGATTACGTTGCCGATCAGCCGGAGAACGACCCGCCGATCGACTTCGACCCGCACATCTACGACGAGACCACCCGTCTGTACACTTCCGGCACAACCAACCGTCCGAAGGGCGTGCCGATCAACAATATCAACGAGGTGCTTTCCGCGCATGACGTTATGATGCACTTCCCTCTCGGTCCGACCGACCGCACGATGAACATGACCCCGTGGTTCCACCGCGGCGGCATCCACTCCGGCGGCCCGTGCCCGACCCTCTATGCGGGCGGCGAAGTTGTCATTCTGCGCGATTTTGCACCGAAGCGCTGCCTGGAATATGCCGCGAAGTACAACATCTCGTTCCTGATCGGTGTACCGACCATCATTGCCATGCTCGCCCGCACGCAGGAGCGCACCCCGCACGACCTGTCCGCGCTGCGCGGCATTGTTACCATGGGCGCGCCGTTTGAAAAGAGCGCATGCGAGAAGTACATGAAGCTGCTCACGCCGAACATTTTCAACGGCTACGGCACGACGGAATCCTTCTGGAACACATTTCTGCGCCCGTTCGACCTGCCGGATAACGCAGGCTCGGCCGGCCGCTCGTGTACGGATGACGAGGTCCGCATCGTAAAGCTGCGCGAGGACGGCTCCCATTCCGAGCCGGACGACATGGTCCCGCACGACAACGTGGCCGAGGGCGAGATTATCATTTCCTCTCCGGCAAAGAGCGCATTTTGTTACTATAATAACCCGGAAATGACCGAACAGAAGTTCTACAAGGGCTTTCTGTACACCGGCGATGTCGGCACATGGGACGAGAACGAGTTCGTCACCGTGCGCGGCCGCAAGGACGATATGATCGTTTCCGCAGGCGAGAACATCTATCCGCCGCAGATCGAGGCCGTGCTGAACGACCATCCCAAGGTCGCAGAGAGCGCTGTTATCGGTGCGCCGGACAAGCTGCGCGGCGAAGTTGTTGCGGCATATGTTGTGCCGAGCGATCCCTCCCTCACCGTTGAGGAGCTAAAGGAGTACTGCACGAACAGTCCCATGCTGTCCTCGTACAAGTGGCCGCGCATCTACAACATTGTCGATTCCCTGCCGCACACCGCGACCGGCAAAATCATGCACCGCGCCCTGCGCAAGCAAAAATAACCCAGACAGCACAAAAGGAGAATGGATTCGTTCCATTCTCCTTTTTACATCTACAACACGTTTACAGTAATCCTTGCAGCGACAGCGCAGCCGCCAGCGCCAGCAGAATGGCAATCAGCGTTTTCAGCACGCGCAGGAATCGTTCTCTTGTGACAAACCGCCGCCAGCCTGTCGGCTTCGGGTCCGGAGGAAGCATTTCGTCCGGTGTCGGCTTATGGTCGAGCAGCCCCACGCCGCAATCCTTGCATTTACGAACATTCTCGACGTATTCCGCGCCGCATTTCGGGCACCAAGGCATAATTCGTTACTCCTTCCAGATGAAAATCGGCAGCGGCGGATCATTTTTGCGGTTCATCCATTCACAGCCGAGCACGGTATAGGTTCGGTCGTCGAGTTCCCGCAGGTGAGCCAGAATCGCGTCGCGCTCCTCATAGCCGTTTTCCTTGCCGTAATAGAGCGCAAGCGCCATCAATCCGCCTTTTTTGAGCAGCTTCAGTCCCGCATCAACAGCAGGCAGTGAAGTCTCTGCGGTGGTGAATTTTGTCGGGTCTCCGCCGGGCAGACGGCCGAAATTGAACACGATGCAGTCCACCGTCTCCGGTTCGGCGTAGTGCGCCATGTTAGCGTGGCTGTCGAGGTAAACCTCGGCGCTGAGGTGCTCCTTCGCCAGCAGCTCGCGGGTCTGCCGGACGGCATCCTCCTGCACATCAAAGGCCAGCACACGGCCGTTTTCGCCTGTCAGACGGCACAGCAACGCTGTGTCTCTGCCCTTGCCCGCAGTCGCATCAATACAAAAATCGCCTTCCCGAATCTGCCGCCGGAGCACATCATGCACAACCGAAAGTGTGTTCATGCTCTGCCCTCCTCAAAAGCGGCTGCCGCCAAGCGCGCGCGCGATTTCGTCCCGCGCAGCCATGAGCGGCGCACGCAGCTCTGCCACGCGCTGGTCGGTCATGCGGCTGACCGGCGCAGACAGCGAAATCGCGTAGGACGCGCGTCCGCGGTAGTCCGGAATGGCGGCTGCAATGCAGCGCACGCCAAGCTCGTTCTCCTCATTGTCGAGCGCGTAACCAAGCTGACGCACCTTGTCGATCTCACGGAAAAACGCGTCCTCATCGACGATGGTGTGCTCGGTCCACGCATGCACATCGCTGTGCTGCCACACGTCGCGCACCTCTGCGGTGTCCCATGTGGCAAGAATTGCCTTCCCGACGCCCGTACAGTACAGCGGCAGGCGCATGCCGATGCGCGAGAACATACGGATGGCAGACGAGCCGTTATCCACTTTATGGATGTACACAATGTCCTTGTCGTCGCGCATGACAAGGTGAACGGTCTCATCCGTGCACTGCTCGAGCCGCTCAAGCGACGCGCGTGCTCTCTCAACAATATCCAGATTATCCACAATATAGCTGCTCATCTCGCACAGGCGCATACCGGCGCGGTAGACGCTGGTTTCCTCGTCGCGCTGCACATAGCCGCGCGCGCACATGCTGGACAGCAGACGGTGAACCGTGCTTTTGTGCAGGCCGGTTTCCGCAGACAGGCCGCCGATACTCATGCCGTTGCGGCTGCGGCACAGAGTTTCCAGCAAATCGAATGCGCGGTCGAGCGATTGAACGGTCGATTGCTCCGCCATGAAAACGCTTCCCTTCGTTTCGTATTATAAAACACATCTTCATTATACAGCAAAGCTGCACAAAAAACAAGGGATTATTTTGGTGTGGTCGCCAAATGAGGGCGGTCGCTTGCGAAGCGAACGGAATCTTGCCTGCCCGTCGAGGGCACAAGAAGGAGGACACCGAGGTTTCCTCCTTCTTGTGAATCATCCACTTTCCTAAGAGGGCACGGCGAAATTTACAGAGCTGAGACTATAGGGGAACGGCAGTCGGGTTACTCTACCGTTCATTTCGTGAAATATTCGCAGTTCACAGATAGATTACTGCTACACAGGTGGTTTACTCTCCGCAGAGCGCGGCATAACAGTGCCGCGCAACCCGTTTATACGTTGTTGCGTCTGTCACCTCTACGAATAAAGCTGCTGATAAACGCTATCTTGCAGGGAACGAAATTTCTCCTTTTACAAAGCAAAACCACAGTCAAAACGACTGTGGTCTGCGTAAAATGTTTGAATCAGACGTTGAAACGGAACAGAACAACATCGCCGTCCTGCATCACGTACTCCTTGCCCTCGGAGCGAACCAGACCCTTTTCGCGGGCAGCAGCCAGCGAGCCAAGCTCGATGAGGTCCTTATAGTTGATAACCTCAGCGCGAATGAAGCCGCGCTCGAAGTCGGTGTGAATCTTGCCGGCAGCCTGCGGCGCCTTTGTGCCCTTCTCGATGGTCCACGCGCGGACCTCCTGCTCGCCGGCGGTAAGGTAGCTCATCAGGCCGAGCAGGTCGTAGCAGACCTTGATCAGACGGTCCAGGCCGGACTCGTGCAGGCCGAGTTCGGACAGGAACATCTCCTTCTCCTCTGCGTCCATGCCGGCGATATCCTCCTCCAGCTTTGCGCAGATCGGCAGAACCATCGCGCCTTCTGCGTCTGCAATGGCCTGTACCGCCTTGAGGCGCTCGTTCTCGGTATCATTGCCGGTAAAGCCTTCCTCGTCCATGTTTGCTGCGTAGATGACCTTCTTCGCGGACAGCAGGTCGCTCTCACCGATGACGCGGTCAATGTCCTCGTCCTCGCCAAAGCCCTCGAAGGTGCGGGCGGTCTTGCCCTCCTCCAGATGCGCCTTCAGGCTCTCGAGGATTTCCACGTCACGGAGCAGCTTCTTGTCTGCCTTCGCAGCCTTGCGGGTGCGGTCGAGACGGCGCTCGAGGTGTTCGATGTCCGCAAGGATCAGCTCGAGGTTGATGGTCTCGATGTCACGGGCCGGATCGACCGAGCCTTCAACATGCACGATGTTCTCGTTATCGAAGCAGCGGACAACGTGAACGATGGCGTCAACCTCGCGGATGTGGGACAGGAACTTGTTGCCCAGACCCTCGCCCTTGCTTGCGCCGCGCACCAGACCGGCGATGTCCACGAACTCGACCACCGCAGGCGTGGTCTTCTTTGCGTGATAGAGATCGGTCAGCGGCTGCAGACGCTCATCCGGTACAGCGACCATGCCGACGTTCGGGTCGATGGTGCAGAACGGATAGTTTGCGCTTTCCGCGCCCGCCTGCGTAATTGCGTTGAACAAGGTAGACTTGCCGACGTTTGGCAGTCCGACGATGCCGAGTTTCATAATATAATTCCTCCAACTTTATAAGGGGATTTTCTGCTCCCCGTTTTCTGCATAAAAATAGTATACCGCTTTCGCTGGAATTTTGCAATGTTTTGCGCTATACTAAAGATACCAATTTGTCTGCAAGAGGTGAAAAGCCATGCCTTCTTATGTCACTTACCATATTTTTGCGGCTACCGTACAGCGCGTAACCAGTGATTCGGTCGCCCATATCGCGTCCTCCTACCCGGCAGCCTACCGATGGGGCTCGCAGGGACCGGACCCGCTGGCGCTCTATCATGCGCCGTTCCCGTCCGCGCTGCGCAGACTGGCGAACCGCGTCTGCACCGAACCGCCCGCGCCGCTGTTCGAGTCACTGTGCAAAGCCGCCGTTGCGTCGCACAACACGGCTGCACTCGCGTATGTATTTGGATTCTGCACGCACTATGCGCTCAGCCGCGTAACCTATTCGTTTGTTTCCGCACAGGCGGACAGGCTGTCGCAGTTCATGCCGGGCTACTCTGCCGAGGCACGCCGCCATTTAGTCGAGAGCGACATCGACGGTGTGATGATCGCGGATTTTGTCTCGGACACGCCCGCCGAGTACGAGGCGTACCGTCAGCTGGAGCCGGATGCGCCCGAGTCCCCTCTCGCGGCAAAAATTCTGGCGCAGGCCCTGCGGGAGACGTATGGCGTGCACATCACGCCTGCCGCCGTCTACCACTCGATGAACGATATGCGCCGCATGCACCATCTCGCGCATCAGGGCGCCTCTGCGCTCACCCGTCTGCAGCGGTTCGAGCACCTGATCGGCAAATCCGGTTTTGCGTCCTCGCTCATCCGTCCGACAGAGCCGCTCGCGGCGGACTGCACCAATCAGGAGCACCGTCCGTGGACATCCCGCACCGGCGAGCGAACGGATTCATTCTCCGATCTGTTTGATGCCGCCGTGCCGCTGGCAGTCTCGCTGCAGCGTGCAGCTCTCGACCGCTATTATCAGCAGAAGCCGCTCGATCCGCGCTTTTTCCCCACGGATTTTACGGGCACACCCATCAAAAAGTAAAAATTTGATAACTTAGCGACAGGTTTCGTATGACTTCGCTCCCTGAAATGGGTATTCTTGGTGCTGTTACCAAACTGTAACCATTGAAAGGAGTGAATATGGCGCACATCATTCCGCCATACTACCATCATGCGAAACCTGTTATCTTTTGTTTTGGGCGTGATTTCACGCCTGCTCTACCTGCTTCTGCGGCTCATCCTGCTGCTCGACCGCACGATCTGCCGCGTATACGACCTGCCGGTCTGGAGCCGGTTCGCCGGTGTTCTGCGGCAGGCAGGCCGCCGCCGTTCGGTCTGTGCGCTGAGCGTATTCGGGCTGCTGTTCCTGCTGCCCGCGCTGCTGCTGACCAGGCCGGGCACGCTGCTGCTTGCGGACGGTCAGCCGCTCGGTGTTATCGAGGACAGCGCAACGCTGCTGAACGCAGTAAACGCGGTTGAATCCAGCGCATCCGCTGTTTCCGGCACGGACTATTACCTGCCGCTGCGCCTGCAGGCCAGGCCGGTGCGGACAGCCGCTCCCCTGCTGACGCAGGAGGAACTCGAGCGCAATCTCATCACTGCCAGCGGTGAACTGGACACGCTTGCCATTATTTCGGTGGACGGCAGACAGACCGCCATTGCCGCCGATACGGACGGTGCACAGGCTGCGCTTGACCGGATCAAGGCCGCGTACACGACAGCGGCAGACGAAAACGTACACTTCCTGCAGACCGTCCGCGTGGACAAGGCCGTTGCGCCAGCCGCGCTTGCAGAGTCCGATTCCGCGCTGTATGATACCCTGTCGCAGTGCCTTGACGTGACCGCGACCCGCGCTGTCACCTACACCGAGCAGATTCCGTTCGACACCGTGACGCAGGAGAACGAAAATCAGGACCAGACCTATCGCGAGACCGTCCAGCAGGGCTGTGCGGGTACAGCGCAGGTCACCGCCGAGATTGAAACCGTAGACGGTGAGGAGCGCACGCGCACCATCCTTGCGCGCACCGTGCTCCGGCAGGCCACCGACGAAATTGTCGAGGTCGGCACGCGCAATGTCGGCATCGGCACCGGAGAATTTGCTGTGCCGCTGAACAGCTACACGTTTACCTCGGCATTCAAGTACCGCTGGGGCCGCCTGCACGGCGGCGTGGACCTCGCCGTGGACGAAGGCACGCCGGTCTATGCCGCGGATAACGGCAAGGTCATCGTCGCGGAGGACTCCGGCAACGGCTACGGCAGCTATATCATCCTCGACCACCAGAACGGCTTCAAGACGCTGTACGGGCATAACTCACAGCTGCTCGTGTCGGTCGGCGATGTAGTCGGCAAGGGAGAGAAGATCGCGCTTTCCGGCAATACCGGCAACTCCACCGGCCCGCATCTGCATTTTGAGGTGCAGGTCAATGATGAAAAAGTAGATCCCACTCAGTATGTGCAGTTGAGTTAACCGGTGAAGTAATGGAAAATTGAGAATGGAGAATGGAAAATGACGCTATCCCTGCGCGAGTTCCATCCTCGCCGCGTGGAAGTACGCGCTGCGCGCGTTATTATATCGCGCACGGTGCGATACCACAATTCTCAATTCTCCATTATCCATTCTCAATAAAAAAAGAGATTGGCAAAGCCAATCTCTTTTTGTGTTACTCCATCGCCTCGACTTCATCAATCTTGGTGAGGTACTTATCCTGATAGAATTTGAGCTTCTCCGCGAACTGCGGGGTCTCCTTATATGCCTGCTTGACGTAGGCGTGCGTATCAAACTCTGCTGCGCCCTCCGCCAGCTGGATGGTATAAATGGCGATATTCGAGCAGTGGTCGCTGATCTTCTCAAGGTCATGCACAATATCCAGGAAGTGAATACCGGTCTGCATGGTGCACTCGTTCCGGCCCAGACGCTCGATGTGGCGGCTCTTGAGACGCTCCTTCATCGTATCCACGACTTCTTCCAGCGGCTCGACCATACGGGCGGTCGAAACAGCCTGATTGTCATAGCCGTCAACGGTCATGTCGAGTACCTCGGCAACCGCTTCGCACATGGTGCGCAGTTCCTGCATCGCACTCGGCGAGAAGGACAGACCGGCCTCACGGAACTCGTCGGCACGCTCGAAGATATTCTGCGCATAGTCGCCGATCTTCTCAAAATCGGACAGCGAGTGCATCATCTCGGCCATCTGGCGGCGCTGATCGACCGAACGGATGTTGTGGATGGTGGTCAGGTAACGGCCAATCTCAACCTCTGCACGGTCGAGGAAGGCCTCGTGCTCGTGGAAGATCTCCTCGTTTGCAGCCGCGCCGCCGAACAGCGGGTCGGTTGCCAGGTGGAAATTCTGCTTGGCAGTGTCGCCCATGTCGGCAATGCAGCGCTGCGCCTGATCGAGTGCCAGGGACGGCGTGGTCAGGAAGCGAGGCTCCAGCTTTGCCAGCGGGTCTTCCTGCGTCTCCTCTGCAGGCACGCTTGCCGTTGCCAGCTTGACCAGCAGACCGGTGAACGGCAGGAACAGCACCGTACAGGTGAGATTGAACAGCGTATGGAAGTTTGCGATACCGCCCTTGTCGATTGCGTTATCCCAGAAAGAGAAACCAACCGTGTACTGAATCGCATAAATGCCGACCAGGAACAGGATGGAGCCGATCAGGTTGAAGTAGAAGTGTACCATCGCGGTACGGCGGGCATTCTTGGAGCCGCCCACCGAGGACAGGAATGCGGTGATACAGGTACCGATGTTCTGACCGAGGATGATCGGGATAGCAGCCGAATAGGTGATCGCACCCGTTGTAGACAGCGCCTGCAGAATACCAACCGATGCGGAGGACGACTGGATGATCGCGGTAACGCCCGCGCCGACCAGCACACCGAGCACCGGATTGGAGATAGCAGCGAACAGATCCGCGAACTGCGGCAGATCAGCCAGCGGTGCAACCGCGCCCTCCATGACCGACATGCCGATGAACAGAATACCGAAACCGGTGAAGATATCCGCGATATCGCGGGTACGGCGCTTTTTGGCAAGCATCATAATGATTACGCCGACCAGCACGATGATATATGCCAGATTCTTCGGCTTGAGCAGATCCATGAACAGGTTGCCGCTGCCCTCGCCGCCGGACAGACGCAGGATCTGCGCGGTAATCGTGGTACCGATGTTGGCACCGAGGATAACGCCGACCGACTGCTTGAGCGTCATGATACCGGCGTTTACAAAGCCGACAACCATAACGGTCGTTGCGGACGAAGATTGAATGACCATGGTAACGACCATGCCCATCAGCAGAGCCGTAACGACATTGCCCGTCATTTTTTCGAGTGTTTTCTCCAGTTTAGAGCCTGCTGCGCGCTCCAAACCCTTTCCCATTGTCGTCATACCGTAGATGAACAGCGCAAGACCGCCGATCATCTGCACGATTGACAGCACATCAAAACCCATATGCTTCCTCCCGTTTTGTTACACAATCATTTTCATTATTTCTTGACGATTCGCATACAATTTAATTATATGGTTTTTACATGGTACTGTCAATAAAAAATGCGTTAATACGCAGGCTTTACACACATTTAACATTAGTTTTCGATTGTATTGGGTACAACCCGAGTCTCGGTGATCTTAATTTGTAAATATTCTGCACAGGGTTCGCCGCACCCGCGGCGGTGGGCAAGAGGGTAGACACCTGCGGTTTCTACCCTCTTAACTCCCGTTTCCCTTTATTTCTTAGTCTGGCGCAGACCGGAGACCGGCGACCGCTCCGAAAAGGAGAACGGCAGAGGATTTTTTCTTCCGTATGTTTCTCAACATATTCGCAGTGTCAGATACCGTACTGCTACACATATGGTTTACTCTACGCAGGCGCAACACAAGGTGAATTGCCCAAAGGGCAAGAGAAGGTGCCCTGGGGGATAACAGTGTTGCGCAACTCGTTTACGCGTTGTTATGGACAACACCTGCGAATTCCACTTTACCAACAAACTTTACCGCAGGGTGCGCCAAAGTGAATTGCCCGAAGGGCAAGAGAAGGTCCTCTGGAGGATACCCGTGTCGCGCAACTCGTTGGCTCGTTATTACGGACGACACCTACGAATATAATCCATTAATATCATTTAACAACTATCCGTAGGGCGGGGTGCCCTCACCCCGCCGTTCCCCAATAACCCCCTTATGTTAAACCCAACCGGAGACATTGTTTCATCTGTACGTTCATTTTCCATTCTCCATTTTCAATCCTCAATCACTCCACAGAACGCAAAAAAGGACCCCAAAGGGGTCCTTTTCTGTGTGCATAAGGCTCTTACTTAATATTATCAAACAGTCCGGTAAAATCAAACGTTGCAAAGTAGTCCTTCGGGGTCTCTGCGCGGCGGATCATCTCTACCGAGCCGTCCTCGCAAAGCAGCAGCTCTGCGGAACGCAGCTTTGCATTATAGTTATAGCCCATCGAGAAGCCGTGCGCGCCGGTATCGTGGATATAAACGTAATCGCCGATGTCGATCTGCGGCAGATTGCGGTCAACGGCAAACTTGTCGTTATTTTCGCACAGACCGCCGGTCACGTCGTAGGTATGATCGCACAGCGCGTTTTCCTTGCCGAGCACGGTGATATGGTGGTATGCGCCGTACATCGCCGGGCGCATAAGGTTTGCCGCGCAGGCGTCCAGACCGGCATACTCCTTATAGGTATGCTTCTGGTGGATGCACTGGGCAACCAGAGCGCCGTAAGGGCCAAGGATAAAGCGGCCCATCTCGGTATAGATGGCAACATCGTCCATGCCGGCCGGAACAAGAACCTCGTCGTATGCCTGATGCACGCCTTCACCGATGGCCATGATGTCGTTCGGCTCCTGCGACGGACGGTACGGAATGCCTACGCCGCCGGACAGGTTGATGAACGCGATATGCACGCCGGTCTCCTTCTGCACGTCAACCGCCAGCTGGAACAGGATGCGTGCCAGTGCCGGATAGTACTCATTGGCAACCGTGTTGGAGGCGAGGAATGCGTGAATGCCGAAATGCTTAACACCCTTTTGCTTCATGTACTTGAACGCTTCGACCAGCTGCTCGCGGGTCATGCCGTACTTGGCCTCCTGCGGGGTATCCATGATGGAGTTGTTCAGCACGAAGTCGCCGCCCGGATTGAAGCGGCAGGACATGGTCTCCTTCCAGTCGCCTACTACCTTGTCGTAGAAATCGAGGTGGGTAATATCATCGAAGTTGATGATGGCATTCAGGTCGGACGCGAGCTTGTAGTCCTCTGCCGGAGTGACGTTGGAGGAGAACATGATGTCATGCTCCTTTACGCCGCAAACATCGCTGAGCTGCAGCTCGGGCAGGCTGGAGCAGTCACAGCCAAAGCCTTCCTCATGCAGAATCTGGATGAGACGCGGGTTCGGCGTCGCCTTAACAGCGAAGTATTCCTTGTAGCCCGGATTCCACGCAAATGCTTTCTTTACCTTGCGGGCGTTCTCACGGATCGCCTTCTCATCGTAAATGTGGAACGGAGTCGGATAGGTTTTGGTGATCTCCTGCACTTGCTGGAGCGTCAAAAAGGGTTTCTTTTCCATTGGTGTGTTCGCCTTTCCTTTACTGGGGGTATTCAATCGGTATTCTTACCGAGAATTCGCTCAAATCGACGGCGCATATCGTTTTCCATGCGCTGGGTCTCGATTTCATCGATATCAACGATACGGCCGTCCTTGATGATGACCACCATGCCCTCGCACAGCATTGCCGGTGCATCGGCACGGTCGAAATTCACCATTTCGCCGTTTACTTCAACGACTACGGAATTGCCTTCAAAGCAATCTACAATTCCGGTCTGCTTTGTCATAGCAGTCTCCTCCTCGCCTCATTGATTCTGGGCGGTACCACATTGGGTATTCCCTTTTACTTACATTACTTACTCTGAAATTCTGCAGATTACTCTGCGCAGTGATGGTAGGAATCGAACTCATCGGTCACTGCCTTGGTCGGTGCCGGTGTCAGCAGGCTGACAACAACGATGGCAAGCAGACCGAACACAAAGCCCGGCACGATCTCATACAGATCGAAGATGCCGCCGGACAGCTGCGCCCATACCAGATCGACCACGCCGCCGACGATAATGCCGGCATACGCGCCCTGCTTGTTCGTGCGTCTCCAGAACAGCGAACACAGAACCAGCGGACCGAAGGCAGAGCCGAAGCCGCCCCATGCGTAGGATACCAGACCAAGGATGGTGCTGTTCTGGTTGGTTGCGATCAGAACAGCGATAATTGCTACCGCCATAACGCAGCCGCGGGAGACCCACATCAGCTCCTTCTCGCTTGCGTTCTTGCGGATCTTGTTGTGGTAAAAGTCCTCCGTGATAGCGGATGCGGTAACCAGCAGCTGGCTGTCCGCAGTGGACATGATGGCTGCCAGAATAGCCGACAGGAAGATACCGGCGATGAATACCGGGAAGATCTTCGCTACCATGCTAATGTAGATGGTTTCCTGATTGCCATCATTGAGCAGCAGTCCGTCGCCGAGGAACATACGGCCGGAAACGCCAATCATGATAGCTGCGGTCAGCGAGATAAGCACCCATACCGTAGCAATGCGGCGGGATTTCTTAATCGCCTGCGGAGACGAAATGCCCATGAAACGCACGAGGATATGCGGCTGACCGAAGTAGCCGAGGCCCCATGCAAGCAGAGAGATGATGCCCATTGCAGTATACGGCACGCCGGTCGCACCGTCAACGAGCATATTCAGGAAATTCGGATTGAACGCTTCCACCTGCGAGAAGAACTCGGTCGGGCCGCCCATCGAGAAGATAGCGATGGTCGGAACCGCAAGCACGCAGAAGAACATCAGGATGCCCTGGAAGAAGTCGGTCCAGCAAACAGCGAAAAAGCCGCCTGCAAACGTGTACGAAATAACGACTACTGCACCGACCAGCAGCGACACCATGTACGGAATGCCGAATACGGACGAGAACAGCTTCGCGCAGGATACAAAGCCGGACGCAGTGTAAAACAGGAAAAACACCAGAATAAACACCGCTGCAATAACCGAAATCCAGCCGCTTTCATCGTGGAAACGGTTTTTGAAGAACTGCGGCAGCGTAATCGCATCACCTGCGGTTTTGGTGTACTGGCGCAGACGCTTTGCAACGAGCAGCCAGTTAAGGTAAGTGCCGATGGCCAGGCCAATGGCAATCCAGCCTGCGGAAATACCGGACAGGTACGCCGCACCCGGCAGACCCATCAGCAGCCAGCCGGACATATCGGATGCCTGTGCACTCATGGAGGTTACCCACGAGCCAAGCTGTCGGCCGCCCAGAAAATACTCATTTGTCGTGCGGTTTTTGCCGACGAAATACATGCCTATGCAGAGCATAAAGATCAGGTAACAGCAGAAGGCCGCTATTGTGATTATGCTGTCGAAAGTCATATGTTTTACCCTCCTAAAATTTCATTTTAATTATACACGGAAACGTGCAATTTTGCAAGATTTCACGAAGGAAATTGCATCTTTAGCGAAAAATATACACTTTGCACAATTTTCCGCCGAGGAAAATGACAGCAGTTATCACAAACGCACCCAACATATCCTCATTCTGCAATATCGGACGGGCTCTCCTGCACGAGAAGGCGTCCGGCGGTACGGTCGATGCCAATGGCGCCAAGCGGCGCGGTAATCAGGATGGCGAGCACCGCCACCGAAAGCACCAGCTGTCCGCACGGCAGACCCATCGACAGCGGCACCGAGCCGATGGCCGCCTGCACGGTTGCCTTCGGCAGATAGGCAATAACACAGAACAGGCGCTCCTTTCGGTTCAGCCCGGTACCGAGCATACAGATGCTCACGCCGACCGCGCGGAACACGAGCGCAAGTGCAATCATGAGCACAGCGGCGGCACCGGCCTGTACTGCGCAGCGGATATCCACAGCCGCGCCGACCAGCACGAAAAGAATCGCTTCGGCAGCGATCCACAGCTTGCCGAACTTGGCGGACAGACGTTTGGTGACTTTCTCCGGACTTTTGATCTTGAGCACGCACGCCATGCTCATAACGGCCAGCAGTCCGGACACGGACACGATGCCTTTGAGCCATGTTTCGACCGCCATCAGCAGGAACGACAGGCCGAGAACCAGAATAACCTTTGTGCTGTTGCGGACATAGCAGCCGTGCCGATAAGCGGTCTCAAGGAACAGGTGCAGCAGCAGACCGACAGCCGCACCGAGCGCCACGCCGAGCACAATGGAAACCGGGATGTTCACGAAATCCATCATGTTGGCACTGCCGCCCTGTGCCATGCCGACAAAGGTCGAGAACAGCACGATCACATAAATATCGTCACAGGACGCGCCCGCCAGTATCATCTGCGGAATGCCCTGCCCTGTTCCCCGCTTTTCTTCCATCAGCTGTACCATTCTCGGCACAACCACCGCCGGAGATACCGCACCGAGCACAGCACCCATGACGGCCGCTTCTATCCGGTTGATGCCCAGAATGTGCGGCGCAAGCAGGAAAAACGCCAGAATCTCACAGCTTGCGGGCACGCAGGCCATCATGACAGCCGGTCGGCCGACTTTTTTCAGGTCAGACAGGTTGAGCGACAGACCAGCCTTGATCAAGATGATGATAAGTGCCATCTGCCGCAGCTCGGACGAGATGGACAAAATGGAATCGTCCAGCCAGTTCAGCACATACGGCCCTATCAGAATGCCCGTGAGCAGCATACCGATGATGCGCGGCAGACCGATCCGGCTGCATAGTGCCGCCGCAGCCAGACCGAGCAGAAATACGAGCGCGAGTGAAGTTAACATGGTTTTTCCTCCCAGAAACGCAGAAAAGCCGATGGCATCTGCGCAGAATCAGTACGCAGAAGTCATCAGCTTCGAAAGCAGTTCAGATAAATAGTGCGGCAAAAGTAGCGTATACAGTGCGCAAAGAGCAAGGAAATTTTACGCAGGCATGCTGTCGCATGGCAAGTGAAATTGACGATGCTATTGGCGCGCTGTATGCGCGCACTTGTCGCAATATTTGTCTGAAGTGCTTTTATAAGCGGTTTAGGACGTTTGTCCAAGGGAGAACCTCATTCCCCTGTTGCAGTTCCCATTATACTGTATAGGAGCCGTCTTGTAAAGCGAAATTTACAGCGCCATCGCTCTCGCCAGCTTGCTGGTCGGTTCAACCACAAGGTCAAGCTGCTGCGCCAACTCTGCGGCAAGCGCGTGGAAGGTATCCTCGCTGCCTGCGACATACTCCAGTTCGATCTCGCACAGCGGCGCCGATTTACCGTTATGACGCAGTTCGCCTTCGTCAAGCGCCATTTCGCACACGGTATCGCCCTCCTGCAGCAGAACCGCACACCGGCGGAATGAAACCGTGCAGATTTCCTGCAGGTCGGCTGCCAGCGCCCGCTCGCACAGGTCGTTCGGTGCGCCGAGCTCGGGCAAACGGCGCAGACCGTCAAGCAGAGAGACCGCCTCGCACTGGTACTCCTCGTGGGCACGCATGCCGTCTGGCGTATCCGTGTTGCGCAGCTTCATGCAGCACACGCTGCGGTCGTTCTCGCGGCGCAGACGCAGTGCCGCCTGATGTTCCTTCAGCAGTCCGTCCGCCGTGTCAAAATAGCTGGATTCCATGTTGATGGTTCGGCTCTGGCTGCCAATCCGCGAGGAAGCCCACAGCAGCGCCTGACCGAGCAGCTTCTCGTCGGCACGCCACTTGTATTCCTTCTCCATCGTTTTATCCATTATCGCACCTGTCCGTTTCCGTAAATGATATACTTGGTGGTGGTGAGCGCGGTCAGACCCATCGGGCCGCGTGCATGCAGCTTCTGGGTAGAAATGCCGATTTCAGCGCCGAAGCCGAACTCAAAGCCGTCGGTAAAGCGCGTAGACGCATTGACATAGACAGCCGCCGCGTCCACTTCCTCAAGGAATCGCTGCGACGCATCATAATCGCGGGTGACGATGCACTCCGAGTGACCGGTGTTAAAGCGGTTGATGTGCTCGATGGCCTCGTCCAGCGAATCGACCACCTTGCAGGAGATTTCGTAGCCGAGGTATTCTCTGCCGTAATCCTCATCGGTCGCGGGCGCAATGCTGTCACCGAGGATGTCCATCGTGCGCGGACAGCCGTGAATTGCCACATGATCGGGTGCAAGGCCCTCTGCTGCCATCGGCAGAAATTTCTCCGCAACGTCCTTGTGGACGAGCAGGCTTTCCGCCGCATTGCATACGCTCGGGCGCTGGCACTTGGCGTTGACGAGAATATTTTTCGCCATCTCAAGGTCGGCAGTCGCATCCACATAAACGTGGCAGTTGCCCGTGCCGGTCTCGATGACGGGCACGGTCGCGTTCATGACAACCGAGCGGATCAGTCCTGCGCCGCCGCGCGGAATCAGCACATCGAGATAGCCGTTCAGCTTCATCATCTGGGTTGCGGTGTCGCGGCTGGTGTCCTCCACCAGATTGATGGCGTTCTCCGGCAGACCCTCGGCCGCCAGTGCCTCGCGCATCAGCCTGGTCAGGCACATGGAGGACTGGAACGCCTCCTTGCCGCCGCGCAGAATGCACGCCGAGCCGGCCTTGAAGCACAGCACAGCCGCATCCACGGTAACGTTCGGGCGAGCCTCGTAGATAATGCCGATCACACCCATCGGTACGCGCTTCTGACCGATGTTCAGACCGTTCGGACGCTTGTGCATCCAAAGCACCTCACCGACCGGGTCGGGCAGCGCCGCCACCTGACGGCAGCCTTCGGCAATGCCCGCAATGCGCTTTTCGTCCAGCATCAGACGGTCGATCAGGCCGTCGTTCAGGCCTGCCGCTCTGCCGTTTTCAATATCAATCCTGTTTGCCGCGATGATCTCGTCCGCATGTGCCATCAGCGTGTCCGCAATGGCGAGAATGCCGCGGTTTTTGTCGTTCGTGCCGAGCTTCGCCACCGCGTACTTGGAGCGGCGGGCGTCCTCGGCAATCTGCATGAGCGTTCTCATTATATATTCACCTCATAATCTGCACAATTTATCTCGTAGGGCGTGACGACCTCGGCACGCCGCTGTAAACCATCTGCAATTCGTTAGAAACGGCGCGCCGAGTCGTCGCGCCCTACGGTATACGTTAGCGTTCGCGTTGGAACAAGGTTCCAACCTCTTTACCGTCCACAATATCATACAAAAGTCCCTGCTTATCGCCGTTGGCGACCATCATGGGAATGCCCGCGTCCATGCAAAGCTCTGCGGCGGTGATTTTGGTCGCCATACCGCCCGTGCCGTGCGCGGAACCGGCGCCGCCCGCCATACGGCGGATTTTTGCGTCGATCCTGCCGACGTGGTTAATCAGCTTGGCCTGCGGGTTGGTGCGCGGGTTGGAGTCGTACAGGCCGTCGATATCCGAGAAGATAACCAGCAGATCAGCATCGCACATGCGTGCCACGACTGCGGACAGCGTATCGTTATCACCGAAGTTCTCGATGTGCTTCAGCTCGGCGGTTGCAACCGTGTCGTTCTCGTTGATGATGGGCACAACGCCGATCTTGGTCAGCGCGGTAAACGTGTTATGGATGTTGGTGCGCTGGTCGTCATCGACGATATTCTCGCGCGTCAGCAGGATCTGCGCCACGTTGATGCCGTATTCCAGAAACATTTTGTCGTAAATGTGCATCAGCTCGCACTGCCCGACAGCCGCCGCCGCCTGCTTGACCGACAGCTCCTTCGGTCTCTCCGCCAGGCCGAGCTTTGCCGTGCCGACCGCCACCGCACCCGAGGATACGAGCACCATCTCGAAGCCGCGGTTCTGCAGGTCGCTGATCGTGCGTACCAGACGCTCGATACGGCGGATATTCGGCTTGCCGTTGTCATAAGTCAGCGTCGAGGAGCCGACCTTGACGACAATGCGCCGGACCTCGTTCATGTTCAGCATAAAAATGACCTCCAAAAGATAACGTGGAAGCCTTTTCCCGGACTTCCGCCAATATACACATTTTATCACACTAAAACGCGCGAGACAAGCCGAACGCAAATCTTTTACACTTTATACACATTGTGAAAATTCTATACGGAGTTTTTTATCGTTTGCACAGAATTTTTATTTCAAAACCTGTCATATTGTGCTATACTATATCTTATCTTCTTATGCCTATTCGAGCAGAGCCGCCTGTTTTCGGCTGCTCTGCCTGCACTATATTTAATGAAAGGAAGGGACCCGTTATGGCAAACCGCATGGTTCTTCATATTGCCGGTCAAAAATACAACCTGGTCTCCGACGAGAGCGCGGACTATATGAATGAGGTAGCCGAGCTGGCACGCCAGACCGTAGCGCACTGCGGCGGCTCGCCGTCGTTTGCGTCCACACGCGCGCTGGCACTGGCAACGGTCACGCTGGCGGATGATTACATCAAGGCCAAGTCTGCCGCCGAAGCCGCTGAGGCAAAATGCCGTGCCCTCGAAGCCGAGCTTGCCGCACTGCGCGACCGGCAGACGCAGAATAACGGCAAGCACCCGAATCACAACCGCAAATGAGGAATAAAGTAGAACTTCTTGCTCCCGCCGGTTCGCCGGAGGGCATTCGCGCCGCTGTGCAGTCCGGTGCAGGCGCGGTCTATATGGGCTTCGGCATGTTCAACGCACGCCGCAACGCACAGGGCTTTTCGCATGACGAGATGGCGGACGCCATCGCCTACTGCCGCGCACGCGACGTAAAAACCAATATCACACTCAACATTCTTGCGGGCGACCGCGAGCTTGAGGATGCACTCGAGGACGCAAAATTCCTGTACGAAGCAGGCGCGGACGCGCTTATCGTGCAGGATCTGGGGCTGGCGCGGCTCATCCACGCACACGCGCCGGATTTCGCGCTGCACGCCTCCACGCAGATGACCATTCACACGCTCGACGCAGCAAAGCAGGCGCGCGACATCGGCTTTTCGCGCGTAGTGCTCAGCCGGGAATGCTCCCGCGAGGAGATCAAACTCATCACCGAGCAGGCCGGTGTCGAGACCGAGGTGTTCGTGCACGGTGCGCTGTGCATGTGCTACTCGGGTCAGTGCTACCTGTCCGCCGTGATCGGTCAGCGCTCGGGCAACCGCGGTCTGTGTGCACAGCCGTGCCGCCTGCCGTACAGCGGCGGCTATCCGCTGTCGCTCAAGGATCTCATGCTCGCCGGACACGTTGCCGAGCTTTCCGACTGGGGTGTGTCCTCGCTCAAGATCGAGGGCCGCATGAAGCGTCCGGAGTACGCCGCTATTGTAACCAAGGTCTACTCTGACCTGCTCCGCGAGCACCGCAGACCGACCGCCGAGGAGCGCGACATTCTGCGCCGCGTATTCTCGCGCGACGGCTTCACCGACGGCTACTACACCGGCAAGCTGGGCGACAGCATGTTCGGCACCAAGACCGATGTGCCGATGAACGAGGTAAAGAAACTCTATGACGAGGCCGCGCACCGCTTTGCCGAGGGCAGAGAGGCGCCGCTCGTGCCGGTTTCGCTCTGCTTTACCGCCCGCAAGGACACCGGCGCGGTGCTCAGTGCGGACGGCGTTTCGGTCGTCATGCCGGTGGAGCAGGCGCAGAACCGCCCGACCACACCGGAGATGATCGAAAAATCACTCAGAAAGACCGGCGGCACGCCGTTTTATATTGAGAATATGCGTATCGAGGTGCAGGACGGTCTGATGATCCCGGCGTCCGTGATGAACGGGATGCGCCGCGATGCCCTCGGCCTTCTGCTGGCAAAACGCGGCGTTGCGCCCTCCCGCGACTGGCTGCACGGCAGCGTGCTGCCGCGCGACGATGAGACCGCTGCCCGCGAGGGCTTCCGCGGCTACACCGCCACGGTGCGCACCAAGGCGCAGGCGGATGCGCTGCGCGAGCTTGGTCTGGAGACCGTTTACGTCCCGCTTGAAGTTGCGGCACAGACCGGACTGCCTGCCATCCTGCCGCGCGTGTTCTCGGACAACGAGCAGCCGCAGATTGAGATGCTGCTCGGTGAAGCCATGAGCCGCGGAACCGACACGGTTCTCGCCGGAAACATCGGTCACATCCCGCTTGCAAAGAGATTGGGCTTTACCGTGCACGGCGATTTCGGTCTGAACGCCTACAACAGCAAAACGCTGAGCGCACTGGCTGAAATGGGCGTTTCCCGCCAGACGCTTTCGTTCGAGGCTCGTCTGGCGCAGATTCGAGACATGCGCGGTCCGCTCGAGACCGACCTGATCGTCTACGGCCGTCTGCCGCTGATGATCTTTGAAAACTGCGCGATCCGCCGGCAGCACGGCGGCAAGTGCTCGTGCCAGAACGGCGTGACGTACCTCACCGACCGGCGCCGGGAGCGTTTCCCGCTGCTGAACGAATTCGGCTGCCGCAACACGCTGCTGAACAGCCGTCCGCTCTGTCTGCGTGAGGATTTTGCCCGCTTGGGTGTACAGACCGCGCGTCTGCAGTTCACCATCGAATCGCCCGAGGAATGTGTGCGGATTGCCCGCGCGTTCCTGTCCGGCGCACCGCTGGACGGCGAATTTACCAACGGATTATATAAAAGAGGAGTCGAATAATGGAGATCGTTTTAGCGTCCGCTTCGCCGCGGCGCAGGGAGCTTCTGAGCCTTATCACCGAACACTTTACGGTCTGCCCTGCCGATGCGGACGAAACCCTGCGGGATGCGCCGCTCGGTGAGGAAGTCACCCGTCTTTCCCGCCTCAAGGCCGAGGCTGTGCAGGCGCAGCACCCGAACGCCGTGTGCATCGGCTCGGATACCATGGTCACGATCGACGGACTGCGCCTCGGCAAGCCGAAGGACGCGGACGAGGCCGCTTCCATGCTCCGCCGTCTGCGCGGACGCACCCACGAGGTGCTGACCGGACTTGCCGTGCTCACGCCGGACGGCGGGGCGCACACGCTGCACACCTGCACGCGCGTCACCTTCCGCGATTTTGCGGAGGACGAGCTTGCCGCCTACCTCGCCACCGGAGAGCCGCTCGACAAGGCCGGCGCCTACGGCATTCAGGGCCACGGCGCACTGCTCATCGAGGGCATCGAGGGCGACTATTACAGCGTCATGGGTCTGCCTGTGGCTCCGCTTTATACCATTCTGCGCGATATTCATGCGGTATAAGCCGCATTTACCTGCTGAAATTCCACATTTCAGTGCAACATTATGAAAGGAAGATTCGTTTTGCGACGACGTCATAAAGTCGGCTCTCCGCTCCTGATCGGTGCGGCAGTCGTCATTCTGCTGTGCATTCTCTCCGCGGTGTACAGCGGCATCAGCGGCAATTCCTCGCCGATCACGAAAGCCGCCGGTGTGGTTGTCCGGCCGTTTCAGCGGTTCGGCACCGGTGTCGGACACTTTTTCAGCAAGGGACTGGATTATTTCACCGAGTTTGATGCACTCAAGGCCGAGAATGAGCAGCTTAAGCAGCAGATCAGCGACAATGCACAGCTTGTGCGCGACGCACAGATCGCGCTCGAGGAAAACAACCAGCTGCGCTCTCAGCTTGGACAGCCGGAGAACACCCGCACCACCACCACGGTCAGCGCCGAGGTCATCGCCCGCAGTCCGGGCGACTGGGCGGATACGCTGACGCTGGACAAGGGCAGCTCGAGCGGCGTCAACAAGGACGATCTTGTAACGACCGTGGACGGCATGCTCGGCTTTGTCAGCGAGGTGACCGACAACACCTGCGAGGTGACTTCCATCACCGACCCGAAAATGCAGTGCGGCGCGCTTGTCACCCGCACGCGCGAGACCGCCATTGCGGAGGGCGACTATAACCTGATGACACGCGGTGCGCTTCGCCTGTCCTATCTGCGCGAGGACTCCAAGGTGGTCGTCGGCGATACGGTCGAGACCTCGGGACGCGGCGGTGTATTCCCCAAGGGCATCCTCATCGGCACGGTGGAAAGCGTGCAGCCGGAGGAAAGCGGTCTGTCGTATTACGCGGTCATCAAGCCGTTTGTCAGCGTGGACAGCGTTTCCTCGGTTTCTATCATTACCGAATACACGGACACAGCGGAGTAAGCCATGCAAAGAGAACATATTTCTATCCCGAAGCTGATCGCGTATGTGCTGTTTTCGGTGATTATCTTCGCGCTGCAGACCGGCACGTTCGGCGGCATGCGCATTTTCGGCTCTGCGGTCGATCTGCTGCCCGCACTCGTCACGGCAGCCGCGCTGCTCGGCGGCCCGGCGGAGGCGGCTGTTGTCGGCTTGACGGTCGGCATCTGCTATGACCTCAGCTTCACCGGCGTGGACGGTCTCTATCCCCTGTTTTTCCTGCTGTTCGGCTATGCCGCCGGAAAGCTCTGCCAGAGACTGCTCACCCGCAATTATATTTCCATGCTCATCCTTACGGCGTTTGAGTGTGTGCTGCTCGGTCTGCTGCGGTATCTCTTCTCGCTGATGCATGCAGGCGCGTCCTTCCTGATCGTCCTGCGGCAGCTTGCCGTCGGTACGGTGCTGACCTGCCTGTTCTGCTTTATCGTTTACCTGCCGCTGCGCAGGCTCAGCGGCAAATCCCGCAAGCGCAGCCGCTGACCCTTTGCGGAAAGGAGCACTTCCCCATGTTAAATAAACCTCAACTGCTTCGCCGTCTGCTCGCGCTGTGCGGACTGCTGCTGCTGTGCAGCGGTGTGGCGCTCTCGCAGTTATTCCAGCTGCAGCTTCTGAACGGCGAAAAGTATGTCCGCCGCTCGGCGGAGTTTCTCACCACCACGTCTACGGTTTCCGCAGCCCGCGGTGAGATTCTCGACCGCTACGGCAGGCCGCTCGTCACCAACAACACCGGCTTTTCGCTCGTGCTCATCTACTCGTCCTTCTGGGACGGCAACGACAAGCGGTTTGATACCCTGCTCGATCTGACGCACCGTATCCAGACCGCAGCCGTGGACGCGACCGCCAAGCAGAATGCCGCAAAGACGGCTGCTGCCACCGATACCTCGAGTGACACCTCTGCGGATGCCGCAGACAGCACGGATACGTCCTCGGACACCCCGACCGACACCGCGCAGGCGGTTTCTGCGGACACGGCGGCGATTCCGTCCATCAACGACCGGCTGCCGATCACGCAGTCCGCGCCGTTCACCTACAACAGCGCATCGCTGACCGAATTGTCGGGTTATATGAAGGACAGCGCCAAGTCGCTCGGTCTGGATGCGGTTACGGCAGCGGTAGACGCCGCCAAGCAGGCGAGCGAGACCGACCCCAAGACCGACGAGAACGGCAACACCATTGATCAGGCGGCGCAGGTGGATGCGACCAAGCTGGTCTCCCCGACCGAGTTTATCAACGCCATGCGCGCCTATATGGAGAAAAACCTCGGCATGCCGACCGATCTCTCGCTTTCGGATGCCCGCACGATGGTCGGCATCTATTACAGCATGCGCACGGTCGGCTTCAGCAATCAAGCGACCTACACGCTCGCGGACAATGTGCCGATGGACCTGATCGCCTATATCAAGGAGCATAGCGCGGATTTTCAGGGCATTGAAATCCAGAGCGAAGCCGTCCGCCAGTACGACACCGCCACCGCAGCGCACCTGCTCGGCACGATCGGCTCCCTGACCTCCGACGAGTGGAATTCCGACAAAAACGGCGGCCCTTACAAGGACAAGACCGGCTACCAGATGAGCGATCTCATCGGCAAATCCGGTCTGGAGAGCGCGCTCGAGTCCTACCTGCACGGCACGGCAGGCTCCCGCACGGTGGAGACCGACCTTGGCGGTTCGGCTATTGCCGAGCAGACCACCGCTACGGCTCCCAAGCCGGGCGACAATGTTATCACCACGATTGACCTTGACCTGCAGGAAGTCGCCGAGAAATCGCTGGAAAGCAATCTGTCTGCCTACGGTAAGGGCGGCGCGGCTGTTGCGCTCGACCCGAACACGGGCGAGGTGCTCGCGATGGCGTCCTACCCGACCTACGATCTGGCAAACTACAACAAAAACTACGCCTCTATCCAGGCGGACAGCCGCCATCCGGAGGTAAACCGTGCAACCTCGGGTGTGTACCCGCCGGGCTCCACCTTTAAGATGGTGACCGCCATCGCGGGTCTGGAGGAAGGCATCATCTCCGGCGACACCTACGTTACCTGCACCGGCACCTACGAATACGGCGGACAGACCTTCCGCTGCAACAACCACGACACGCCCATGACGCTCAACGTCACGGATGCGCTCAAATACTCGTGCAATACGTTCTTCTACACGGTCGGTCAGAAGCTGACCGGTGAGCACCTCGAGCAGTGGACTAAGAAGTTCGGTCTCGGCACGGCGACCGGCATCGAGGTCGGCGAAGCCACCGGCCAGGCGGCAGGCCCGACCTACCGTGAACAGCAGCGCAAGGCCGACCCGGCGATCCGCGAATGGCAGGGCGGCGATGATCTGAACGCAGCGATCGGTCAGTCGGATAACGGCTTTACGCCGCTGCAGCTGGCAAACTATGTTTCCGCGATCGTAAACGGCGGCACGCTGTACAAGCCGACGCTCGTCAAAAGCATCAAAAGCTACGATTACAGCAGCTTCATGAAAACCGATGAATCCGAGGTGCGCGGCAAGATCGACATTTCGGATGCCACGCGTGAGCTTGTCATGCAGGGCATGAGCGAGGTTACCGACGAGGGCGGTACCGCAGGCAGCGTTTTCGCGGACTACCCCATCAAGGTCGGCGGCAAGACCGGTACGGCCGAGATGTTCGAGAACGGCGAGTCATTCGACAACGGTCTGTTCATCGCGTTTGCACCCTTTGACAACCCGCAGATCGTTATCTGCGTGGTCGGTGAAGGCGCAGGCCACGGCGCTTACGTTGCGCCGATCGTACGTGATATGCTCGATGAGTATTTCTCCATCGGCAAGTCGGACCGCGCAGCCTCCCGTCAGGCGGAGAACACCCTGATTCGATAAAACAATTGTAAGCGAAACTGCAGTTTCGCGGCAGCATAAGCCCGGCAAATGTGATTTTGCCGGGTTTTTTCTTTCCAAACCCGGTGCCATTTGAAGTTTTCGTCAAAAAATTCGCGTGGAACGCTTGTAAACCGCCCGCTGTTAGTTTATAATACACTTGTAGGCGAATCTGCAGATTTATGCAGTATTGCCTTAAGGCAATACTGCATAATTGAACAAGAGCGATTTGCGAGCAAATTTTGCGTTCTGACAAGGCGCGGTTTTGCGGTAATACTTGATGTATTACCGTGAAATCTCGGCAGCGCGGACGGAACTCGCGCAAGGAACCGAAGCCAAAGTCAGGGCACAAAATTTCCGCAAAGCGCTGCAGCTTTAATTGTGCAGTATTGCCTTAAATAAGGTTTTCTTTCGGAGGCGGTATGTTGAAGGTGATTCTTGTTGCGTCCGGTAAGGGCGGCACAGGAAAGACCTCCCTTACAGCGGGCGTAGGCGCGGCTCTCGCGCAGCTTGGCAGCAAAGTGCTGCTGATTGATGGCGACTGCGGTCTGCGCAATCTGGATATCGTGCTCGGCATGTCCGACCGGGTGGTCTACTCGTTTGCCGATGTGGCAGGCGGCGCGGTTCCCCTTGCGGATGCCATGGCGTGTCATCCGGATATGAAAACGCTGTACTTACTCACTGCACCGGTGGCGCTTCCCGCTCTCAGCGAGCGCGGCATGGAGCAGCTGGCTGTGCAGGCCGAGGAGGCCGGGTTCGACTACCTGCTGATCGACGGTCCCGCCGGACTGCCGGCTGAGCTTTCCTTTCTGGCGCATATTGCCACGCAGGCGATCATCGTCACCTCGACCGACCGCGTGTGTGTCCGCGGCGCGGAACGCTGCGCCCGCAAGCTGGAGGAGGAATACTGCATCCAGCGCATCCGCATGGTGCTCAACCGCGTGCGCCCGCAGCTCATCAGCCACGGCAAATCCGGCAACATCGACGACGCGATGGACGAAGCGGGACTTCCCCTGCTCGGTCTTGTGCCCGAGGATGTGGACCTCATTTCGTGCAGCAACAGCGGCAGGAGCATTCATGCCGTCAAGCACACGGGCGCGGCTCGCGCCTTTGTGAATATCGCCCGGCGGCTCAACGGCGAGCGTATTCCACTTAAATTGTAAGAAATCTCGAAATAAATATACAGGAAAGGGGTTATTCCTGATGAACATTGCACTGATCGCACATGACCGCAAGAAAGAACTGATGGTACAGTTTTGCATGGCATACTGCGGTATTCTTGCAAAGCATAACATCTGTGCCACCGGCACCACCGGCAAATTTGTTGAAGAAGCTACCGGTCTGAAAATCGACAAGTGCCTTGCGGGTATGCAGGGCGGCGAGGAGCAGATTTCTGCACGCGTAGCCTACAACGAGATCGACCTCGTGCTGTTTTTCCGTGATCCGATGTCCAACGCACAGTATGAACCGGACGTCCATGCGATTTCCCGCCTGTGTGACATGCACAATATCCCGATTGCAACCAACTCGGCAACCGCTGAAATGCTCATCCTCGGTCTGGATCGCGGTGATCTGGATTGGCGTAATATTGTCAACCCGAAGAACAAAAAATAAACAATAGCATTCGTTGCACCGGATCGGGTACGCCAATTCGGTGCATACGTCTGTCTTGAGGAGAATCAAAATAGTTATGGAAAAAGTAAAACCCAGAACCTTATCCGGCTTTATGGAGCTGCTTCCGGCACCGCAGGTGCAGTTGGAGCGCATCATGCAGGTACTGCGCGAAACCTATGCGCTGTACGGCTTCTATCCGCTGGATACCCCGCTGATCGAGTCCTCCGAGGTGCTGCTTGCCAAGGGCGGCGGCGAGACCGAAAAGCAGATCTACCGCTTCACCAAGGGCGACAGCGACCTGTCCCTGCGATTCGATCTGACCGTACCGCTGGCAAAGTATGTTGCCCAGCACTACGGCGAGCTGACCTTCCCGTTCCGCCGTTTCCAGATCGGCAAGGTTTACCGCGGTGAGCGCGCACAGCGCGGCCGTTTCCGCGAGTTCTATCAGGCGGACATCGACGTCATCGGTGACGGCAAGCTGGACATCATCAACGAGGCCGAGGTGCCGAGCATCATCTACAAGACGTTCACCTCCCTGGGCCTCGAGCGCTTCAAGATCCGCATCAACAACCGCAAGGTGCTTAACGGCTTCTTCGCTATCCTCGGTCTGACCGAGAAGGCCGGTGACGTGATGCGCACCATCGACAAGCTGGAGAAGATCGGCGCGGAGAAGGTAAAGACCATTCTGGTCGAAGATTTCGGCGTGGAAGCTGCTACGGCTGACGAGCTGCTGAAGTTCATCGAGACGCCGGGCGGCACCGAGGGTATCCTCGCGGCGCTGGAGAGCTACAAGGGCAAGAACGAGGTATTCGACCTCGGCGCAGAGGAGCTGAAAACGGTTGCAACCTATATGCAGGCGTTCGGCGTTCCGGCCGACCACTTCGAGATCGACCTGACGATTGCCCGCGGTCTGGACTACTACACCGGCACCGTTTATGAGACCGCTATGCTCGACCATCCGGAAATCGGTTCCATCTGCTCGGGCGGCCGTTACGACAACCTCGCGGAGTATTACACCGACAAGCAGCTGCCGGGCGTTGGCATTTCCATCGGTCTGACCCGTCTGTTCTACGTTCTCGGTGAACAGGGCTACCTGAACGACCAGATGAACAAGGCACCGGCGGACGTGCTCATCCTGCCGATGACTGACGACATGGGCGCCGCTATCAAAACCGCTACCGCTCTGCGTGAGTCGGGCATCCGCACCCAGCTGTACAGCGAGCAGAAGAAGTTCAAGCACAAGATCGGCTACGCCGACAAGCTGGGCATTCCGTTCGTTATCTTCCTCGGCGAGGATGAAATTAACGCGGGCGTGGTCGCTGTCAAGGATATGGAGAGCGGCGAGCAGGTCAAGGTTTCGCTTGACGAGGCAGCAAAGCTCATCCATGACGGTCTGGCGAAGAAAAACGCAGGCAAAGTCATTTGCGACAAGTAAATTTGTCGTTAATTAGGAGTTAGTAATTACTGGCTCCAAGGTAGGATTTTCAACTGAATATGGAGGGATTGTTTATGAAACAGCTTGTTTACGGCGGTATTCTCATGATTACGGGTATGCTTGGTATCATTGTTTCGCTGATGCTGCTTTCTATCTTTACCAATACGGGTGCATCGATACCGTTCCTTATCGCCTTCGTCGGCATCATTCTGTTTGCGATTATGGTCTTTCTCGGCTATTATGAGCATGTTCGCCCGGCAATGAAGAATACAGACAATGAGTAACTTAAATTATCCATATCTCAGCTAATCCGCGCGACAGCGCGTATTAAATAGAATTTGCTCTGCAAATTCATAAAAACCGGGAGCATGTATCACGGTTTTTATACCCTAAGAGGGAGAAAGTTTCTGCACAGGAACTTTCGGACGACTTTGGAACGGCCCACGGTCCGTTCCTGCTTGTCGGCGAAACTGTAGTTTCGCGACAGCCGAAATCTTAGTAATAAGGATTGATAAACATGAATAACACATCTATTGCAGGCATGAAGCGCACGCATATGTGCGGCGATCTTCGCCTGGAGCACGCCGGTCAGACCGTTACCGTAAACGGCTGGGTTGACCGCGTGCGTGACAACGGCGGCGTTCTGTTCCTGCTGCTGCGCGACCGTGCGGGCATTGTACAGTGCACGTTCGACAAGTCGGTCAATGCTGACCTGTTCGACATTGCCTTCACCTGCCGCACCGAGTTCGTTGTAGCGGTAAAGGGCAAGCTGGTGGCCCGCGACGCGGCCGCCATCAACAAGAAGATGCCGACCGGCGAGGTCGAAATTATTGCCGAGGACATCCGCATTCTGTCCAAGGCGGAGACCACCCCGTTTGAGATCGACGACACCAAGGAGGTCGGTGACCAGATCCGTCTGAAGTACCGCTACCTTGACCTGCGCCGTCCGTCCATGCAGAAGAACCTGATGCTGCGCCACCGCGTAACGCAGGTTGCCCGCAACTACTTCGACGAGCACGGCTTCCTCGAGATCGAGACCCCGATGCTGACCAAGTCCACCCCGGAGGGCGCGCGCGACTACCTCGTGCCGTCCCGTGTACATCCGGGCAAGTTCTATGCCCTGCCGCAGTCCCCGCAGCAGTACAAGCAGCTGCTCATGCTGTCCGGCATGGACCGTTACATTCAGATCACCCGCTGCTTCCGCGACGAGGACCTGCGTGCCGACCGTCAGCCGGAGTTCACCCAGATCGACCTTGAGATGTCTTTCGTTGAGCAGGATGACGTTATCGCCGTCAACGAGGGCTTCCTCCAGCGCGTGTTCAAGGAAGTGCTGGATGTTGACATCCAGCTGCCGCTGCCGCGCATGACCTGGCAGGATGCAATGGACAAGTACGGCTCGGACAAGCCGGACGTTCGCTTCGGCTTTGAGATCCGCGATATTTCCGACATCGCCAAGGACTGCTCGTTCAAGGTGTTCAAGGATACCGTTGAGAACGGCGGCACGGTCCGTCTTATCAACGTAAACGGCTATGCGGACAAGTTCCCGCGCAAGGAGATCGACAAGCTGGGCGAGTTCGTCAAGACCTACCGCGCAAAGGGCCTTGCATGGATGAAGCTCGCCGCAGACGGCAGCATGACTTCTTCGTTCGCCAAGTTCCTGTCCGAGGACGAGATTGCGGCCATCAAGGAGCGTGCAGGCGCAAAGGAGAACGACCTGCTGTTCGTTGTTGCCGACGCAAACTGGCAGACCGCCGCTGTTGCTCTGGGCGCACTGCGCTGCGAGCTGGCTAAGCGTCTGGGCCTTGCCAAGAAGGACGACTTCAAGCTGCTGTGGGTCACCGAGTTCCCGCAGTTCGAGTACAGCGAGGAGGAGAACCGCCTCGTAGCCATGCACCATCCGTTCACCGCACCGATGGACGAGGATATCCCGCTGCTGGACACCGATCCGGCAAAGGTTCGTGCCAAGGCGTACGACATTATCCTGAACGGCTGTGAGCTGGGCGGCGGCTCCATTCGTATCCACGATCCCGAGCTGCAGACCAAGATGTTCGAGGCCCTCGGCTTCACCGAGGAGAAGGCCAAGGAGCAGTTCGGTCACCTGATTACTGCATTCTCCTACGGCGCACCTCCGCACGGTGGTCTGGCTTACGGTCTGGATCGTCTGTGCATGCTGCTCGCCGGTCTGGATTCCATCCGCGACGTGATCGCCTTCCCGAAGGTGCAGAACGCGTCCGACCTGATGATGAACTGCCCGGATATCGTAGATGACAAGCAGCTGGACGATCTCTCTATCGCAGTTACCCGCGTAGAAGAAACGCCCGAGGCATAAATTCTAACGACTTGAGAAGCCGCTGCGGAAACACCACAGCGGCTTTTCCGTTTCTGCGAAAGGAGCAACTTTTTTGAGCATTGAACATAAGGTTCAGAACGAAACCGGACGAAATCCGTACCGAATCGGTGTAAATGTACTGCTGCTCGTTGCGTTTTTCCTGCTGTTCCATCCCCTGCTGAGCAAGGGCTCGCTGATGTATCAGCCGACCATCTCGCACTGGCTGACCGCAGGCGCATTCGTGCCGCTGGTGCTGCGTCCGTGGCGCCGCAACCACCCGTTTGCGGAAAATCACACGCGGCTGTACGCGGCGGTTCTGTTCGTGCATGACGTGCTGCTGTTCCTGTCTGCGGCGGCTGTCAGCCTGATCCTGGTGGAATACATGGTAAAGGGCTGCGTCATCACGCTCAAGCAGTCGTTTTTTCAGGGCTGGATCTGCTATGTGGCGGTTTACGCCGCGGCGTATCTGATCTGCGGCAACGTGCGTATCGGCGTATGCCTCGGCATGGCAGTTTCGATGATCCACGGCATGATCGACCACTACGTTATGCTGTTCCGCGGCACGCCTGTCATGCTGAGCGACATTGCCGCCATCGGCACGGCAGCCAACGTTTCCAAGGGCTACTCCGCACCGATGGAGCTTTCCGTGCTCCGCGCCGCGGCGGCGGCTGTGCTGTTCTGCGTGAGCGTGTGCCTGATGCAGCGCAGCTTCAAGGTGCACAAGCGCTGGTACTTCCGCAGACTGTTTTCGCTGCCGTGCGTGCTCGTGCTGGCGTTCATCGCCTACACCGGCATCCAGACGGTCGGCACCGGACTGGCTTTCTGGCAGTCCAGCCGCCAGTACAGCGAGATTTTCTACTTCCTGCGCTGCGCGACCAGCTCGTTTGTCAAGCAGCCGGAGGGCTACAGCGCGGACGCGCTTTCTGCCGCACAGAGCGAATTTACCGGCAAACAGGGCACGAAAACGCCCAATCTGATCGTGATCATGAACGAATCCTTCTCGGATCTCGGCTCGGTCGGTGCGCTTGAGACCAACGAGGACCCCATGCCGTATGTGCACAGGCTGATGCAGGGTCAGGAGAACACCATCAGCGGTCAGCTGACCGTTTCGACCTTCGGCGGCGGCACCGCCAACACCGAGCTGGAGTTCCTCACCGGCGATTCGATGGCGTTCCTGCCGTACAACTGCTCGGCGTATCAGGTGTTCATCAAGAGCGAAATGCCCAATCTGACCTCGGGTCTGGATTCGCTCGGCTACCAGACGGCGGCGATTCACCCCTATCTGTCCACCTCGTGGAACCGCACGAACGTCTACCGTTTCTTCGGCTTTGAAGCGCAGTATTATCAGGACGATTTTGCCGCTGACGCCAGTCGTGTGCGCGATTATATCAGCGACAGCGCAAGCTACAAGAAGATTTTCGAGCTGTACGAGAACAAGAGGGAAAACACGCCGCTGTTCGTGTTCAACGTAACGATGCAGAACCACGGCGGCTACGACTGGGACGGCGACGGTTACTTCGACAAGCGCATCTACCTCACCGGCGAGGAGCAGGACAAGTACCCGACGGTTGACCAGTACCTGTCGCTCGTACGGTACAGCGACGATGCCGTGCAGGAGCTGATCAGCTACTTCTCCAAGGTGGATGAGCCGACGGCAATCGTGTTCTTCGGCGACCACCAGCCCAATCTGCCGGAGGACTTTTACAACACCCTGCTCGAGAGTCAGCGCGGCGATCTCTCGGATGCCGAGCTGCGCCAGAAAAAGATGGTAACGCCGTTCTTCATCTGGGCGAACTACGACATCGAGGAGCAGACAAACATGCAGATCAGCGCGAACTATCTGTCCGCGTATGCGCTGAACGCGCTCGGCTGCTCGACCTCGGGCTTTGACCAGATGCGCCTTGCCCTGCAGCAGCAGATTCCGGTGATGAACGTTAACGGCTACCGCCTGCCGGACGGCACCTGGTATCCGCAGGGCGAACAGCCGGAAAACGACCTGCTGAACGATTATCACAATGCGGAATATGCGCAGATTTTTGATGCAAAAAATCGCAGCGATGAATGGTATACACCGTAATTCCGTGCAAAATCCCCGCTTTATGTGGGGATTTTTTCTTGTAAAAAAGATACAGTTTTACGAATTTTTTTGTTGTTCCTGATAATTTTTTAACGTTCACTTTGTAAATCTGCTTTCAGTTAACGTCGAAATGCACAAATACACCTTCTTGTTTATGTGCAAGTATCCAAAGTGCGAAAAAAGTAAAAAAAATGCTTTGCTATAGCTCCTATATAGTGTTAAAATAACTCTCGGACAAGCGGCAACGCGGTTTGCCCATTTAGCAGATCTTCAGTCCTTCGATTGACGGTCTTGTTTTTTGGGATCTTGCGGGCACGCGCACGCAAGCGCAAATCGGTGCTGTGCATTCATGAAGTTCCGGTGGATTTTGAGGGATCTTCACCGGGACGCGAAATTTTTACAAGGGGAGAAAAAGATGAACTTCGTAAACTCCATGGCGTTTACCGCGATCACCTTCGTGGCGTTCACGGCACTCGTCGCACTCATCTCGTGGTGGAAAACCCGTGGTGACAACCTCGACACGCAGGACGGCTACTATCTCGGCGGCCGCAGCCTGACCGGCCCGGTCATCGCCGGTTCTCTGCTGATGACCAACCTTTCCGCAGAACAGCTCGTTGGTAACAACGGTCAGGCAGTTCGCGTCGGCATGTCCACCATGGGCTGGGAGGTAACCTCTGCAATCGCTCTGGTAATCCTCGCATTCGTACTGATGCCGAAGTACCTGAAGACCGGTCTGACCACCGTTCCGCAGTTCTTTGAGCAGCGCTACGACGAAGGCACCCGCCGTCTGGTTTCCATCATCGTACTGCTCAGCTACGTTGTAATCATGCTGCCGAACATCCTGTACGCAGGCGCACAGGTATTCGTAAACATCTTCGGCATTGATAAGATGTTCGGTATTTCCCGTTTCGCAGCAATCGCAATCGTCTGTGTTGCAACCGCTATCGTAGGCTCTATCTACGCTATCTTCGGCGGCCTGAAGGCAATCGCACTGTCCGACTCCATCAACGGCCTCGGCCTGATCGTCGGCGGCCTGCTGGTTCCGGTATTCGGCTTCATGTTCCTGTCCGGCCAGCTCGGCGGTGATGGCTCCTTTATGGACGGCTTCGACAAGTTCCTGCACACCAATCCGTCCTACCTGAACGCCATCAACGAGGTTAACACCCCGGAGCCGTGGCTCCCGTGGCCGCTGCTGTTCACCGGTCTGCTGGTCAACAACATGTACTACTGGGCAACCAACCAGTCCATCATCCAGCGTACCTTCGGTGCTAAGAACCTGAAGGAAGCACAGAAGGGCGCCGTATTTGCAGGCTTCCTCAAGATCATGACTCCGCTGATCATCGTTGTTCCGGGCGTTATCTGCGCACTGGCTTACCCGGGCACCGACTGGGGTTCCGGCGACTCCGCTTACCCGATGCTGGTAGCACAGGTTATGCCGAAGCCGATCCTGGGCTTCTTCGCTGCTGTAATGTTCGGCGCGATCCTGTCCTCCTTCAACTCGGTACTGAACTCCGCATCCACCATCTACGCACTCGATATTCACCGTCCGCTGTTCAACCCGACCGCTTCCGATGCACGCATGGTTAAGATCGGTCAGAACTTCGGTACTGTAGTAGCAGTTGTTTCCACCATCATGTCCCCGTTCATGCTGTACATGGGCGGCATCACGAGCTTCGTAAACTCTGCTTTCGCTGCGTTCAACACCCCGATCTTTGTTTGCCTGCTGTGCGGCTTCTTCTGGAAGAAGGTTCCGGCTATCGCTGCTAAGATCGTCATCCCGGTTCACGTTGTACTGTACTTCATTCTCCAGTTCGGTCTGCGCAACGTAATCCCGGCACTGAACAACATCCACTACCTGTACTTCACCGCGATCCTGTTCGTATTCGACATGCTGCTGATGTGGGTAATCGTTAAGATGCATCCGCGTGCAACCGATTTCGAGCTGAAGGACGTAGGCGCTGTAGATCTGACCCCGTGGAAGAACGGCAAGATCTGGGCTACCGTTACCCTGCTGATCATGGTTCTGGCTTATATCATCTTCTCTCCCCTTGGCTTCGGCAAGAGCGAGAAGACCACCTACCAGAACTACCTCGAGAATCAGACCACTGCTTCGGTTTCCGATTCTGTTCAGTAATGCAACTCAAAACGACCGTCGAAAGACGGTCGTTTTTTTATGCCTGTATTCAGTCTTTGGAGAGCGGTATTCCGGTGTATTCTTCAACCGACCGGGTTATCAATTCATTTACAGATATGCCATGTCTTTCAGCATACGCTTGGAGCATTTCTTTTTTTACCTTTGGAACACGAAAACCGATTCTATCATAATTCTGTCGATGAAATTCGTTTTTATATGCGATTTGGTCAAAAGCCATTTTCATCACCATCATTCCAATATATTACCTGTTCGGTTGATTCTATTGTAACGCCGTTAATGATTTTTTGCAAACCAATTTACGGTATTCCGTAGGGCGGGGTGCCCTCACCCCGCCATTGTACACCGGTGCCTGTCGTTAAATCGGCGGGGTGAGGGCACCCCGCCCTACGGATATGGTTTCATGCGTGCCAAAATAGTTTTACCGCTATGCTCATTCTTAATTTGCGCGGAACCCCTATGCAAATCCGCAAAAACGTGCTATGCTAATACTAAGGCGAGAATGCCCGTACAAGGAGGAATCACCATGAAGGAACACTATAAGGGTATCGGCCATATTGCGATCTACACCGTAGATATGGACCAGAGCATTGCATTTTACGAGATGATCGGCGGCAGTGTATTCAAGCGCGACGGCGTAGAGACGCCGGAAGGCCTGAAGAAGCTGGCGCTCGTTGAATTCGGCGGCTTCCTGCTCGAGCTCATCGAGCCGCCCGCAGGCACGCTCGTGCCGTCCGGCGAGGGCAGCATCCCGCACTTTGCCGTTTACGTTGACGACCTCGACAAGACCGCGGCTGACCTCAAGGCGGCAGGCGTTATCAGCTTCACCGCACCGGAGAAGAAGGTGCTGCCGAATACCTTCGGCGGCCTGCAGAACTGGTTCTTCACCGGACCGTCCGGTGAGCAGATCGAGCTGCTGCAGATGCTGTAAAAAACGAACACCTCCCGTCTGTATCGATGGGAGGTGTTTTTTTATGCAGCCCGCTCTACGGAAACTATTTAATTCGCTCCTAAAAAATGAAACCACCACACTAATTCTCAATTCTCCCTTATTCAGCCCGCAGGCGATAAAAAAGCTCCCAACCTCACGGTTGGGAGCTTTCGTAAACCTAAAGCGAGTTTATCGCGCGGGATTAATAGTGGCGAGCCTCGAACAGGTGATCCTCGATTGCCTTGCGTGCAGCCTGAACTTCCGGCTTGGTGGAAACTTCAGCTACGCCTACACGCCACCAATTCTCGTAGCCTGCGGACATGGTCTTCGGCAGAACCTTCATGTCGATCAGGGTGGAAACGGTCTGCTTCTTAGCATCCTCGATTGCAGCTTTCAGCTCGTCAAGAGTCTTAACGGTGTAGGTCTTGCAGCCGTAAGCAGCGCCGATTGCAGCGTAATCCACCTGGATTACCTTGCCCTTGTGGATACCGTTGGTAACGCCCGGCTCGAGCATATTCTTCTCGGTGCAGATGGACGCATTGCCCTGACCTACCTCGAGGTTGTTGATGCAGCCGAAGGAAGCGTTATCGAACAGCATTACGTTGATCTTGTGGCCCGTCTGAACCGAAGTGATCAGCTCAGAGTGCAGCATGTCGAAGGAACCGTCGCCGCACATAGCGTAAACTTCCTGATCCGGGCAAGCGATCTTAGCGCCCAGAGCAGAAGCAACCTCGTAACCCATGCAGGAGTAACCGTACTCCATGTGGTAGGTGTTCTCCTTGCGTGCACGCCACAGACCCTGCATGTCGCCCGGCAGAGAGCCTGCTGCTGCACATACGATAGCGTTGTCATCGATGAGATGGTTGATGGTGCCCAGAACAGTGGTCTGGCACAGCTTGCAGCCGGTGTCCTCGATGTACTTCTCAACGCACTCGCGGTTAGCGTCGTTAATCTCCGGGGTGAAGTGCTCCTTGTCGGTGTACTCAACAGCGTCCAGACGCTCAACCTCGGTCCACCACTCCTTACGCAGAGCAGCAACCTCCTCAGCGTAAGCCTTGTCGGTGTGGTAGCCGATCTTAGCCAGCTCCTCGCCGATAGCAGTCAGAGCCTCGTTTGCGTCAGCAACGACCGGAGTAGCGTCCATCTTGTAAGCCTGGAACTCAGACGGGTTGATGTTGACGAACTTAGCATCGGTGCGATACAGCCACTTGGAAGCGGTGGTGAAGTCGGTGTAACGGGTGCCAACGCCGATTACAACGTCAGCCTCGTGCGCCAGCTTGTTTGCAGCGATGCCGCCGGTGGTGCCCAGACCGCCGAGGTTCAGCTCGTGATCCCAAACAACAGCAGACTTGCCGGCCTGGGTCTCGCCGAATGCGATGCCGAAGTCCTCAGCGAACTTCTTGAATACCTTGTGTGCCTCAGCGTAACGAACGCCGCCGCCGCAGATCAGGAGCGGCTTCTTTGCGTTCTTGATGACCTCAACAGCCTTGTCCAGAGCGTACTTGGTAACCGGACGGCGGTCAACGCGCCATACGCGCTTCTTGAAGAAGTCAACCGGGTAATCGTATGCTTCCGCCTGAACGTCCTGCGGCAGAGAAATTGCAACAGCACCGGTGTTAGCGGTATCGGTCAGAACACGCATAGCGGAGATCATGTCGGTCATAACCTGCTCCGGACGGTTGATGCGGCCCCAGTACTTGGTAACAGCCTGGAAAGCATCATGAGCGGAGATGGACAGGTTCTGCGGCTGCTCCATCTGCTGGAGAACCGGGTCCGGCTGACGGGAAGCGTAGATGTCGCCCGGCAGGATCAGAACCGGAATGTTGTTAGCGGTTGCGGTTGCAGCAGCGGTAATCATGTTGCAGGCGCCGGGGCCTACGGAAGAGGTGCAGGCGAAGATGGACTTGCGGCGCATCTGCTTAGCGTAGCCAACTGCAGCCAGAGCCATGCCCTGCTCGTTCTTGCCCTGATATACGATCATGTCCTTGAGCTCCTGCTCAACGCCGTTAGCGAAGCCTACAACGTTGCCGTGGCCCGGCAGCATGAAGATGCCCTTAACGAACTTGTGCTCCTGCTCGTTGCCATCCATATCAATGTAGCTGATATACTGGTTCTCGAGGAAGCGAACGAGTGCCTGAGACGCAGTCAGACGAACGGTTTCCATATGAATCATGTTGGAAATCCTCCTAAATAGAATACAAATAATAATGAATCAAAGCCAGTCTCCAACAAGCCCTGACTCAACCCCTCCCTCTCCCAAAGGAGGGGCAAGGGAACCATCGGTTCCCAAACGCACGAGACAGGTCTCGTGCCTGCCGCGCGCACGCGGCAGATGCAGTTCCTTATCAAAGTCCAGCTCCGCCGGACTTTGATACCACTGCCTGCGCCGTAGCGGCGCAGCCACCTTTGCCGTGCAAAGGTGAGAGGGGTATCGCCAAAAGTTTCTACGGAACTTTTGGCGTATATAGGGGGGATAGAATCCCCCCTATACTCTGGAAACGTTAGTTGCCAGAGGGGCAGTGCCAGATATGATCGTTGGCATCGTCCTCAAGCAGCCACAGGTGCTCCTCGTCGTCGATGCGGGTCTTGTCCCACGGATTGCCCGGCAGATGACGGATGCCCCATGCGTAGCAGCAGGAGTAGCCCGGTGCGGTTACCTGAGAGTGCATCTTATCGGTGATGATAGCCAGACCGTTGTGATGGGTTTCGTAGATCTCGCCGTTGCCCCAGCCAGCGCCGAAGCCCATCGGCTTGTCGAAGCGGTAGAAGTAGCACTCCGGCTGCGGATGATGATGCGGCGGGTAAGAGGACCACTTGCCCGGCAGGTTGACAACTTCGCCCAGTACCATGTTGGAGTACGGTGCGTTGTCCAGGTCGAAGCAGGTGCGTACATCACGCTTGATGCAGCCCATCAGCTCGCCCTTGTTGCCGCGTGCCCAGGTATCGGTGTCTTCCGGCTTGTACATCTTGCTCGGGAAGGTCTTTTCGTTCAAAGTCTTCTGAATGTAGATGTTGCACGGACCGTGTGCGATGATCTCGAACTTTACGCCCTTGCAAACGTGCAGGCAGGACGGGTTATAGTCGAACGGATTCGGACGGTCAACGTCGTAGGACTCATTCTCCCACTTGATGGTGCACTTGCCGTCGAATACCAGTGCTGCAACTTCCTTCTCAGGCTCCTCACAGCTCCAGGTATCGCCGTCTTCCATCACGAGGAGAGCAACGTCCATCATGGCATCCTTGCCGATGCCTTCGTCAAGACGGATGTACTCGTTGTATCCGCGCTTGACCTGCTTATCCATGTACATAGGAATTCCCTCCAAAAAATAATTTTTTGGTGCGGTGACCGGTATATCCCACCCGATCACGCAGATTCAGCTGTGTAAAACAGCCTATCTGTTATCATTATACCACGCCATAACAGCCAGTTTCAACCACTCATTGAACGGATTCGGCGCGGTGCGGAAAGGCTTTGGCATTCAGCACAAAAATCCAAGCAGATTTTCTCGCAAATGATACAACAAAAATACGATTGGTTTGTATCGCACTCTTGCCTTCCCTTCCTTTTTCATCTATAATTATAGCAGATATTCAAAGGATTGCTTGCAATTTCTTCAGCAGTAATAACACGATTTTAAGGTATGCACGCAGTGTGTGCATCAGAAAGGATTTTCGCCATGGATGCAGCCCGCAGAGAGAAAAAAGAGCACGGCACACTGGCGTTTCCGTTCCAGATCTACCCTGCGCTGGACGGCAGCGAGGCCGATGACAGCGATTTCATCCCCTATCACTGGCACCCGGAGCTGGAAATCATCACGGTGGACGCGGGCCACGTTTCGCTCACCATCGCTGACCACACCTACGAGGGCACCCACGGCGATGTGTTCTTCGCCGCCGGTGAGGAATTGCACGAAATTCGTGCCGCCGGACGGGAAAATCAGTTCCGCTCGTTCGTGTTTGCGGCGGATTTTCTGCAGTTTTCGCGCGCCGACCAGAGCGAATTCGCGCTGCTGTCGCCGCTCGCCGAGGGACGGCTGCGATTCGGCACCTGCATTCGCGCCGGTGAACCCGGGCAGAACGAAATCCGTACGCTGCTCGCACAGATCGTCCGCGCGTGGCAGGTGCAGGCGCCCGGCTGTCAGCTTGCCGTGAAGGCCGCGCTGCTCGGCATCGTGGCGGTGTGCGCGCAGTACGGCAGACTTGTCGGACATCAAATGCGCCCGGGCGCGGACTATAAGGCGCAGCAGCTTAAGGAGATCGTCGGCTACCTCGGTGAGCATTTCACCGAACCGCTCTCGCTGTCGGCGGTTGCAGCGGAGTTTGGATTGTCGCCGCAGTATTTCAGCACCTTTTTCCGAGATAATTTCGGAAGGACATTCACCCAGCATATCAATTCCCTGCGAATCGAGCAGGCGGCGCGTCTGCTCCGTGAAACCGATCTTCCGGTCATGGAGGTCGGATTTCGCGTCGGATTTGATAATTTCAGCTACTTTATCAAGCGGTTTCGGCTTGTGTATGGCGTTTCGCCGTCGCATTATCGGAAAAACAGTTTAACTTAAACACGAGACTTGTTTTCTGCACCGGCTGAGCGGGGCACACGAACTGCGTGAGCGTGTTCGCCCTGACGGGCGGCGCCTTTTCTGTACCGGAAAACCGGGGTGCGCGAACTGCCGCAGGCGTGTTCGCCCTGACAGGGCGGCTCCTTTTCTGCACCGGAAAGCCGGGGCACACGAACTGCCGCAGGCGTGTTCGCCCTTTCCGGGCAGGGAGTTTTCCGCTGAACCTCAGCGGGGGATTCGCCGTCTGCGGACGGCGGGAACGTGCCGCGCCCCGCGGCGGGGGCAAAAAGGAAGGACAACCTGCGGTTTTCCTTCCTCTTTGAACTCCTACCTTTCCCTTGCTTCCTAATCTGGCGCAGATT
>PVMN01000986.1_pt1 | contig 47541 bp, 50 predicted proteins | sample 1853401 | NCBI WGS metagenome assembly PVMN01 (sample SAMN08533510, study PRJNA380276) | Human gut metagenome, whole genome shotgun sequencing project.
CCCACCCCTCAAGATTGAGGGGCAGGGGAGTTGAAGTGTCGAAGACACTTTTTCGTTTTCGTCATTTTTACCAATAAAAATCAGGGGAAAACGAGAGGAAAAAATCATACAGAAACCTTGTGTACTTGTCGACAAGCGCACAAATGGAGGAGAGAAAGATGGAGGAAGAGAAACAGTTGTCAAAATAATAACGAAATAAAAAGCAATTTGGGAGGTCCAATCCGGGTTTTTACAGACAAAAAATATGTTTACATCGACATGTTTGCATTGTCTTGATGTAATTTGCGTATTTTTCTGATTTTCTGTCAGCATTTTTTCTTTATTTTAAAGTGGATCAACCAATTACACTTTGTTAAGAAAATTACGCCCAAAAACGGTGAGATTTTCTTGTAAAAGTTACATATTGAACAAAAATGTCACTCTGAATATAATCTGAGTATCAAAAATGACCGCGGACATGAAAAACGTAATGAAATTTCAATCTCGAGATTTACTGAATGGGTTAGCAAGTAGTGGTATTGGTTTAGCGAATTTTGGAGGTGTTTCTATGTTTTTTCTGTTTCTGCTGGCGATGATCCCGATCCTCTGGCTGGTGATCGCACTGAGTGTTTTGAAGATGCCAGGGCACAAAGCCTGTTTCCTTGCGTGGGTCCTGACAGCACTGTTATCCATGTTCTGCTGGAAATTTCCGGCAGGGAATATGGCAACGGCAACGCTGGAAGGTGTGCTGAATGCATTATGGCCGATCTGCCTGGTCATCATTGCAGCGCTCTTTACTTACAATCTAATCTTAAAGACCGGTGCAATGGAAGAGATCAAAAAGATGCTGGCCAGTGTATCGACCGATAAGCGCGTGCTGCTTCTTTTGATTGGCTGGGGCTTTGGAAACTTTATGGAAGGTATGGCGGGCTTTGGAACCGCGGTTGCGATCCCGGCATCTATGCTGGCTGGTATCGGTGTGGATCCAATCGGAGCAGTAGTCGGGTGTCTGGTTGTCAATTCCACGCCCACCGCGTTTGGTTCTGTCGGAGTTCCGACGATGACACTGGTTTCCGTAGCGGGAGTGGAGACCATGGCATTATCCACCCATGTGGCAATGCTTCAGGCAATTCTGGTCATCCTTTCTCCATTCCTTCTGGTGGTGATCGGTTCCAGAAGCATCAAAGCACTGAAAGGCATGCTTCCCATGATCCTGATTGCGGCGCTGTCTTACCTGATTCCCTGGTATGCGGCGGCCTGCTTCATCGGACCGGAGCTTCCGGATATCATCGGTTCCATCTGCTCCATGGTCTGCATCGTGCTGGCATCAAGAGTGCTGAACCGCGAACCGGCTCCGGAGTATTCCATTGAGGTATCCGGGGAGACAGAGGGACACAGCTTCTCCGTGGGAGAAGGCTTAAAGGCCTGGTGCCCATTCGTCCTGATCTTCATTCTGCTGATGGCAACCTCCAACCTGTGTCCGCCAATCCATAACGCGATTGCCGGAATCAAAACTTCAGTGCAGGTATACAGCGGTGAAAACGCCGGAAAGCTTTCCTTCAGCTGGATCAACACACCGGGGGTGATCATTTTTGTGGCAGCCATCACCGGCGGCCTGGTACAGGGATCCACACCTGGAGTCATGGCAGAGGTACTTGCAGAAACCCTGAAAAAATACTGGAAGACCATCGTTACCATCTGTTCCGTCATGGCAACCGCAAAGATTATGAGCTACAGCGGCATGATCTCTGACATTGCAACCCTGCTGGTGGCAATTGCCGGAAGCGCGTATCCGTGTATCGCGCCATTGATCGGAGGGGTAGGAGCTTTCGTAACCGGCTCCGGCACATCCACCTGCGTCCTGTTTGGCGGACTGCAGAGCCAGACGGCAGTATCCCTGGGATTTGATCCGTCCTGGATGGCAGCAGCCAATGTATGCGGCGCCGGTATCGGCAAGATGGTGTGCCCGCAGAGTATTGCAATCGGCGCGGGAGCCATCGGAGCAGTCGGATCAGAAAGTAAGATCCTGGGAGCGGTATTTAAGTATTTTGCACTGTTCGTAGTGCTGGCCGGTGCCATCTGCTACGCAGGCGTGCTGGCTGGGATTTGATCAGTTGCAGTTCGTGCAACGCATGAACTGCAACTCTGATCCCTCAGCACAGTATAACTATGAAAATAATTTCTTAAGGAGGAATAAAGATATGAGTTACATTATTTCTGAAGACGGCAAGGAGCTTTTAAAAGATGTCCGTGATTTCTGTGTGAACGAAGTCAAAGAGCAGGTAAAGGAATACGATATTTCCGGTGAATGGCCAAAGGAGATTTACGATCAGGCCATCGAGATGCAGCTTCACATGATGGATGTGCCGGAAGAGTACGGCGGACTTGGCCTGGATCATATGGATCAGGCAGCCATCGTAGAGCAGATCGCCTGGGCGGATGCCGGTGTGGCAGTTACTTTAAACGGTAACGGACTGGCTTTAAAACCGGTACTTCTGGCAGGCAATGAAGAGCAGAAACAGAAATGCTGCGATATCATCATCAACGGAGGTTTTGGTTCTTTCGCACTGACCGAGCCGAACGCGGGATGTGACGCGGGAGCAGGAAAAACTACCGCAGTCCGCGAGGGCGATGAGTATGTATTAAATGGAAGAAAGTGCTTTATCACCAACGCCAGCGTGGCAGATTTCTTTGTAGTGACTGCCATGACCGCAAAGGATAAGGGAACCAAAGGCATTTCCGCTTTCCTGGTATATAAAGGAACCCCGGGCTTAAGCGTCGGCAACCATGAGAACAAGATGGGTATCCGCTGCTCTACCACCAGTGATGTGATTCTGGAGGATGTGAGAATTCCGGCAGAGAACCGTCTGGGTGAGGAGGGAACCGGATTCATTACCGCTATGAAGACTCTGGATCTGGCACGTACCTGGTGCGCAGTCATCGGTGTCGGCGTAGCACAGAGATGTATCGATGAGGCAGTGGCTTATTCCAAACAGAGAGTACAGTTCGGAAAGCCGATCTGCAAGAATCAGGCAATCCAGTTCAAGATTGCGGACATGGAGATCCGTACCGAGGCTTCCAGACAGCTGATCGCGCACTCCATCCGTCTGGCAGACATGGGACTTCCGTTCAGCAAAGAGTCAGCAGCAGCCAAATGCTTCACAGGTGATTCTGTGATGCAGACCGCTATCGATGCCGTACAGATTCTGGGCGGTTACGGTTACAGCCGTGAGTATCCAGTAGAAAAACTCATGCGCGACGCGAAGATCTTCCAGATCTTTGAGGGAACCAATGAGATCCAGCGTATGGTAGTCGGCAGAGCCGTGATTGGAAAGTAAGACAGGAAAGACATAGCAGGAGGATATAGAATATGGATATTCTGGTATTTGTAAAACAGGTTCCGGATGACAGCGTGGAGATCCATCTGGACGGGGCTGGCGTACCGGCAGTAAAAGATGTAGAGAAGGTAACCAACGCGTTTGATACTTATGCACTGGAGCTTGCAGCCCGCTACACCGAGGCAAACGGCGGTGAGGTGACTGTGGCAGCCATCGGTACCGAGGACTGCACCAGCATGATGAAGAATCTGCTGGCAGTTGGCGCAAAAAAAGCATACTTATTCAAAGATGATGTTTTCGCAGGCGCAGATGAGGGCGCGGTTGCGGCTTATCTGGCAAAGGCAATAAAGAAATGCGAAGCAGAGAACGGTCAGCCCTACGGCATGATCCTCTGCGGCAAGGAATCCACCGATGAGATCAGCGGCCAGGTTGGCGCACGTCTGGCAGAAATCCTGGGAACCGGATTTGTATCCAGCGTGATCGAGGTAGAGCCGCAGGAGGAAGGGCTTGTGGCAAAGCAGGAGACTGAGGAAGGCTACATCCGCTACAGCGTGGCACAGCCGGCAGTCTTCACCATTGCAAAACCGGCTTATGATCCGCGTTATCCAAACATCAAGGCAAAGCTGGCAGCCAGAAAAGCCGTGGTTCCGGTATTTACCGCAGCAGACGCAGATGTTTCCAAAGAAGAAGCAAAAGTATCCTTAAAGAGCTACAGTGAGCCGCCGAAGAGAACGGCAGGTGTTCGCATCAAAGAAAAAGAAGCAGCAGAAGCTGTCCGCAAGGCAATGGAAAAAATGCTTCAGGATAAGGCATTGTAAGGAGGAAACCGCAGATGAAAGTACTGGTATATATTGGGACAAAAGAAGGAAGCCCGGTACAGGGAAGCCTGGAGCTTCTGACCGCCGCAAAGGAACTGGGAGAAACCCTGGCGGTTGCGGTAGAGGATAAAGATGCCGCAGAGAAGGCAGCAGCTCTTGGCGCAAAGGTTACGGTATTAAAGACCGGAGATGCTTCTGAGGATGCACAGACTGCAGCCTTAGAGGGATACATCAGGGAAACTCAGCCGGAGCTGGTTCTGTTTTCCGGCACCCAGATCGGAAAAGACCTGGCACCGCGCCTGGCACAGCGTTTCGGCGCAGGCTGTGTGACCGATGTAACCGCAATTGAGAAAGCCGGAGAGGGTGTGGAGTTTGTACGCCCGGCATACGGCGGAACCGTTCTGGAGCGCCTGGCAGTGTCCGGACCGGTTCAGTTCGCAACGGTCCGCAGCGGAAGCTTTGCAAAGCCGGAGGCAGCAGAGGGCAGTGTGGAAGAAAAAGACGCGCCGGTAGCAGCAGAAGCATTGAAGGCAAAAGTGATTGACGCGGCAAAAGAGATTGCGGAGGCCGTTGACCTGGAAGGTGCGGATGTTATCGTAACCGGAGGACGCGGCATGGGTGACGCAGAAGGCTTTAAGCTGGTAGAAGAGCTGGCAGCGCTGCTTGGTGGCGTAGTCGGCGCATCCCGTCCGGCCATCGAGGAGGGCTGGGCATCCCGTGCCCATCAGGTAGGACAGTCCGGCAAGATTGTTGCGCCGAAGCTGTATATCGCCTGCGGTGTATCCGGAGCCATGCAGCATGTATCCGGCATCATGGGATCAAAATATATTGTAGCCATCAACAAAGATGAGGCTGCTTCCATCTTTGATATCGCGGATGTAGGAATTGTGGGAGATGTCAAAGAAATCATTCCTCTTCTGATCGAAGAGATTAAAAACCGCAAATAAACTTGATGATTGGGGCGCTTACCCTTATAATATGAGGAGGAATTACAATGGAAAAATATAATCAGCTGAATCCGGAAATCATTGCCCAGATTCAGGCAGTGTCTGATCATGTTCTCGTTGGAGACGATATCAACGTAGATTACGCAAGAGATGAGATGCCGATTTACGGCACCCATATGCCAGACCTGGTGGTACAGCCAACTTCCACGGAGGAAGTGGCTGCAGTCATGAAAATCTGCTATGAAAATACCATCCCGGTAACCCCGAGAGGCGCAGGCACCGGTCTTGCAGGCGGCGCAGTTCCGCTGCTGGGCGGAGTGCTTATGGATACCTCCAAGATGAACCGCATCTTAAACTACGATATGGAAAACTTTGTTGTAGAGATTGAGAGCGGTGTGCTCTTAAATGATCTGGCCAATGACTGCTTAAGCAAAGGCATGATGTATCCGCCGGATCCGGGTGAAAAATTTGCCTGTGTGGGCGGCAACGTTTCCACCAACGCAGGCGGCATGAGAGCAGTCAAATACGGAGCAACCCGTGATTATGTACGTGCCATGACCGTAGTCCTGCCGACCGGCGAGATCACCCATCTGGGCGCTACCGTATCCAAGACTTCCTCCGGATACTCTCTGTTAAACTTAATGATCGGTTCCGAGGGAACTCTCGGCATCATCACCGAGCTGACCTTAAAGATCATTCCGGCACCGAAGGTTGTGGCATCCCTTATCATTCCGTTTGAGGACTTAAACACTGCGCTTTCCACCGTTCCGAAGATTAAAATGTCCGGCTTAAATCCACAGGCCATCGAGTTCATGGAGCGTGAGATTGTTTTAAGCTCCGAGCGCTACATTGGCCGCAGCGTATTCCCGCAGGAACTGGAGGGACAGCAGATTGGCGCTTACCTTCTGGTAACTCTGGATGCAGCCAGCCAGGATGATCTGGACACCATGCTGGAGCAGATGGCAGAGCTGGTTTTAGATGCTGGCGCTATGGATGTTCTGGTAGCAGATACCCCGGCCAAGATCAAGGATGCCTGGGCAGCACGTTCTTCCTTCCTGGAAGCCATCATGCACGAGACAAAGCTGTTAGACGAGTGTGACGTTGTAGTTCCGGTCAATAAGATCGCGGATTATCTGGATTTTGTCAACAAGACCGGCGAAGATTGCGGACTGGTCATCAAGTCCTTCGGCCACGCAGGTGACGGAAACCTTCACATCTACCAGTGCTCCAATGACCTGGAAGAGGAAGAGTTCAAGTCCCGTGTCGACAAATTCTTTGAGATCATTTATAAGGAAGCTACCAACTGTGGCGGTCTGGTATCCGGTGAGCACGGAATCGGTTCCGGCAAGATCAAATATCTGGTAGATTCTGTCGGAGAGACTAACATGGCTCTCATGGAAGGCATCAAGCGTGTCTTCGATCCGAAGATGATCTTAAATCCTGGAAAGGTCTGCTATCGTCTGTAGGAGGATGAAGTTTACTTGGAAGAGAGAAACAGCCAAAAAGCATACGAACGAGTATTTGATTATTTTACGGCGGAGATTACCTCAGGCAATCTCCGCCTGAATGATAAGATCCCGACGGAGCGCGTTCTGTCGGAAACCTTAAAGGTCAGCCGCAATTCCGCGAGAGAAGCGCTTCACGTTCTCGAGATGATGGGGCTGATCGAGTGCATTCAGGGGAGCGGGAACTATATCCGCTGTAATACAAAGGAATACATGACCAGGCTGATGTCCCTGACTATGGTACTGCAGCATATCAATCATACAGAAGTATTTGAGCTGCGCTGCGGATTTGAACAGACAGCCCTCTCGGCGGCCATGGAAGACGCAAAACCGGAGGAACTGGCCCGGATGAAGGAAGTACTGGAAAAGATGGACCAGCCCATGAGTGCTCAGGACAGTGCTGCCCTGGATGTGGAATTTCATAAGATCTTAATGGAGATGTCCCACAACCAGCTGATGATCTTTTATGTGGATCAGATGGAGGATCTGTTAAAGCTGTTTGTGAAGGACTTAAGAACGTCGATTCTTTCGGACCGGCGGCGTGCCGCAGTGCTCCGGAAAGCGCACTGGGATATTTATGAGGCGCTTGCGGCCCGCGATGAGGCGGCGGGCGCGAAAGCGTTAAAGAAGCATTTTAATGTAGTGCGCAAGCATCTGAAAAAACTGATCGGAACCTGATATAAAACCATGCGGGGATGCCTTAAGGCAGCCCCGTTTTATTTTGGCCGTACGGTTAACCTGCGGATATGTCCATCCGCGGATAACTGCTGCAGTGTCACAATGGCCATCACATGATATCCGCCAAAACACGCGATAAACTCTGCCTGGGACGGGCTTAGGACCGTCGGCTCCAGAATGGAGTACTGGCGGCAGAGAAATTTGTTCCGGAAGAACATGGAGATGGCTTCTTTTCCGTACAGATGATAGTCGTGCTGGGGCGTACCGTTGGCACAGTAGTCGCAGTAATGGCCGTCCCTGGTAAAGAGATTCCCCAGACCTTCATAATCTTTATTTTCTATGGCATCAATGTATTTTTCAATGGGTAGCATCTGCTAATTCCTCCTTTAATAAACTTTTTCCGTATTTAAGAGCGCGTCGGTACCGCCATCCACGAACAAAACGATGCCGTTGATGCCACAGGCCTTTTCGGAAGCCAGAAATACGATGGCCAGGGCAATTTCTTTGGGATCCATGAAGGTTTCCTGTCCGTAGCGGGTTGGAATGGGCAGGGCATTTAAGGAGGCTTTGGCGCTGTGGGACATGGTGGCGGTCATGGAGCTTCCTACGTTACCCGGAGCCACCGCATTGATGCGCACACCGTTGGCTGCGTAGGAGGCAGAGTGGCGGCGCACCCAGCGGGCCAGCGCGTATTTGGAGGCGGCATAGATGCTGTTTCCCACGCTTAAATCGGAGGCATCCAGAGAAGAAACGACGCTTCGGATTTTGTGCTCGTCATCGCTGTTGTTGTTTAACAGGTCCGCAATGTCCATCCGGGCAATGTCCTGGGAAATGACATTGGAGGAGACGGCCACACAGCTTCCATGCTTTTTTTCCAGGAGATCATAGGTGCCCTTGATCACAGAGACTGCGCCGAAATAGTTCAGGGAAATGATCTTTGTAAGACTTCCGCAGGCACCGGATACAGCAGCACTTAGGATGAGCCCGTCTAGGCCTTCCGGGTGTAGGGCGTGCAGCTCATCAATTACCTTCTGGCGGCCTTCCAGAGTCGTCAGGTCTGCGGTGATATCTCCTTTCAACAGGTCAATGTTGATGACTTCATGACCTTCTTTTTTCAGTAATTCTACGGTTTTGGCTCCGATTCCGTGTGAGCCGCCGGTTACAGCGTATATGCCCATGGTGGGACCTCCTTTTGTCACAACATCGCAAAGCCCGGCTGGGGGGCCAGGCTTGCGAATGTTGAGGATTGGGAATGATATTTAGCAAACATGTTTTTAGTAAGCAGCCTTGAAGATGCCGATCACCTGTTCTTTGGTTGCCTTTCTCGGGTTCGTGAGCTGGCAGACATCCTTCATGGCGTTTTCTGCCATGATACCGAAGTCTTCCTCTTTGACACCCAGCCCGCGCAGGTTCTTCGGGATACCGACCTGTTCGGAAATCTGACGGATGGCAGCAATGGCTTTTCTTGCCGCGTCCATGGTGGAGAGACCGTCAATGTTTTCACCCATGGCTTTTGCGATATCGCGGAAGCGGTTTGCGTTGCCGATCAGGTTGAATTCCTCTACGTGCGGCAGCAGGATTGCGTTGCAGACACCGTGAGGAAGGTTGTAGAAACCGCCCAGCTGGTGAGCCATAGCGTGAACATAACCGAGGGAAGCGTTGTTGAAGGCAATACCAGCCAGATACTGGCCGTAGGCCATCTTGTCGCGGGCCTTCATGTAAGTGCCGTTTGCAACTGCCTTTGGCAGATACTGGGTAATCATGGTGATGGCCATGAGGGCAGCGGCATCGGTCAGCGGGTTGGCATCGGTGGAAACGTAAGCCTCAATGGCGTGGGTTAAAGCATCCATACCGGTTGCGGCAGTCAGTGACGGCGGCATGCCTACCATTAACTTCGGATCATTGATTGCAATCTGTGGGGTGACGCGCCAATCGACAATGGCCATTTTTACATGGCGGCCGGTATCGGTAATGATACAGAAACGTGTGATCTCGGAAGCAGTTCCGGCGGTGGTGTTGATGGCAATCATCGGACACATCGGCTTCGTGGATTTATCCACACCTTCATAATCCCGGATGTCGCCGCCGTTGGAGGCAACCAGGCCAATGGCTTTTGCACAGTCATGGGAAGAACCGCCGCCCAGGGAAATGATGGAGTCACAGGCTTCTGCTTTGAACATTTCCAGTCCGCTTACGACATTGGTATCCTTCGGGTTCGGCTCTGCACCGCCAAATACGACGCTCTCAACGCCTGCACTCGTTAAAATTTCCTGAATGGAAGCAGCCATGCCGGAGGAAGCAAGGAAGGAATCGGTTACGATCAGTGCCTTCTTGCCGCCAAGGCTCTGCATCAGGGTGCCGGCCTCCTGTACGGAATCTTCACCGAATAAGTTTCTGGTAGGTAAGAAATAGTAAGTTGTTGCCATGAGATACACGCTCCTTTTTCTTTATTTGAGTGTCCGCGGGTCGGCGGGTTGTTCATGTGGGGGAACCTTTTGTGCCGTCCCTGTGTGTTTGTCATGGCAACATCATAGCAATGATTTGGTGCTTGAAAAACAACCAAAATAAAAAATAAATTAGATACCAGATTTACCACTGGATAAAGATATTCCCCAGACGCTGTACGGTTTCCACCAGTGTCCGCTCATCCAGGTCACAGTAGTTTAAGACCAGCACATGCTCGTATTCCGGCTGTATTTCCGTACAGAATTCAGAGAGGCAGGCCAGGTTGATGCCCTTGCTTCTGGCGGCCCAGCGGATCTCCACATCGGTCATGGAGGTGTCTAAGTAGACCAGAAGATGGGTACCGCAGCTTCCGCCGGTAATGCGGGATGCCGGAATCAGGCTGCTCTGCTTGATGATGCGCAGGAGCCGTTCTCCTTCCTGGCGGTAATATTTTTTCAGGCGGCTCAAATGCCGCTCAAAGGAACCATTTTCGATAAAGCGGGCCAGGGCATACTGTTCGCAGCTGGAAGCGGAGTTGGAGTAGAAGTTGGCGCGGGAGATGTAGCGTTCCATCAGCTTTTTCGGAAGCACCATGTAGCTGATGCGGATGGCCGGAGCCAGGCTTTTGCTAAAGGTGTTCATATAGATGACCCGGTGGCTTAAGTCCATGCTTTGCAGGGCCGGGATGCTTTTGGTGGAGTAGCGGAACTCACAGTCGTAATCATCCTCAATAATATAATGGTCCGTGGCTTCGGCAGCCCAGGAAAGCAGTTCCTGGCGCCGCCCGGCAGTGGTTACGGTGCCAAGCGGATAGTGGTGCTCCGGAGATACATGGACAATGTTTGCTCCGCTTTCGCGAAGACTCTCCATGGAAATGCCGGATTCGTCCATTTCGATGCTTCTCCAGGGAAGCCCGAATTCTTCATAAATGCGTGGGATTTTGCGGTATCCGGGATTTTCTGCGCCGTATATGGAGTGCGCGGGCAAAAGCTTGATGAGCTTTTCGTAAAGATATTCAATGCTGGCGCCGATGACAATGCACTCCGGGGAAATATTCATGCCTCGGGATCGGTACAGGTAGTCGGCAATGGCACGGCGCAAGGCGGGAACTCCGAGAAAATGTGCCCGCTGCACCAGCTCCAGGTCATATTCACTTAAGACCTCCCGCATGGTCTTGCGCCAGAGGGAGAAGGGAAATTTTTCGTAAATGGTATTATTGGAGGTAAAGTCCGCATACCAGTTATCTTCTTTATAGAGTGGTTCGGAGTCTTCCGGATCACGTTCTTCTTCGGGGACCTGGGCAAAAGAGGAATGCATGGAAAATGACGTCTGCTCCGGCGTGGTTTCCAGTTCCGCTGCAAAGTAACCACGTTTCTCCTCGGAAGTGATATAGCCTTCTGTCAGCAGCTGGTCATAAGCGTTCATGACCGTGCGGACACTGATCTGGTTGTCTGATGCCAGTTCCCGTTTGGAAGGAAGTTTTGTTCCTGCCGGGATGCGTCCGCTTAAGATGTCTTCCTTCAGACAGTGGTATAAATACTCGTAAAGGGGATGGGCTCCCCGTTTGGAAAAGTCGTAAATCAGCATAATCTGGTATCCTCATTTGGTAAAAATCTGGTATCCATATAATCCCATTATAGCGCGAATGTATATATTTGTCTGTATTTTTCGTAATGTTTTGCAAAGTAAAATGCTATGCAGAATGTAAAAAAGAATGTTATAATAAGCAAAATAGAGTATTCTCTAAGTGATATTGACCTCGCTGTGCAGGGAGGAGATATTCCACGCTTTCGTTTAGATATGGAAGAGGAAACTTCCACACTGCTGAAATTTGATATTGTAGACTTGGATTCTGAGATGCAGGATGAGCTTCGGGAATCCATTTACAGGGAAGGAAAAGTGTTATATGAAAAAGTATGGGAATTTAGCACTTGGAATTGTCGATGCGGCAAAAAATGAGTTTTATCAGATGTTCTGTGATTTGCGGAGAGAAGTGGAGACAACATGGCTGTAACATATTACTATGATCACATGACTAAACCAAAGCAGGCGGCTTACCGGAGCATGCTTGCCGGTCTCACAGAGCTTTCCGACAGCTTTCAGCTGCCGCTTTTGGACGCGAAGGAACTTTCTGAGGTATTTCTGCTGCTGAGGCTGGACCATCCGGAACTGTTCTGGGCATCGGGATTTCATTTCCTCCACTATCAGGATTCTCCCAATCTCATTATGAAGCCGGAATATCTGTTTGACAAAAGCAAGGTGCGGGAACACCAGAAGGCCATGGCGTCCCGGGTGGAGAAGCTGGCGCGTCCGGCAAAAACGCTTTCCGAATGGGAAAAGGAAAAATACATTCATGATTTTATCTGTGAAAATATCCGGTATGACAAATTAAAGAAGGCCTATTCTCACGAAATCATTGGCCCGTTAGGGCAGGGGGTGGGAGTCTGCGAAGGCATTGCCAAAGCAGTGAAGGTGCTGTGCGATGCGCTTGGAATCTGGTGTATGATCGCCATCTGCGGCAATAACCCGGAAAAGGAGATCAAATACCGGCACACCTGGAACATTGTCCGCATTGACGGGCAGTATTATCATCTGGACGCCACCTTTGACAACAGCCTTGGAAAATGCAGCGTGACCGGGGAGGAAATCCGTTATGATTATTTTAATCTGGATGACAAAAATATCTTCCGGGATCACGAACCGCTGATTGCTCCGGCGCCTGCCTGCACCAATGGTGACCACTTTTATTATAAAGAAAAGAAACTGTCTTTCACAAAGCAGGAGGATGTAAAGAAGCGGGCATTGCAGGCGGCAAAGAAGGGCAAACTGCTGACCTTTCACTGGCGGGGCGGCTATCTGACGAAACAGGTTCTGGAGGAGCTGCTGGAGCAGATTTCCGAAGCAGGAAAGGAGCGGGGAAAGACTCCCCATGTGAGCTTAAACTGGTCCCAGGCAGTTTTAAGGATCCGTTATACCGAAGAACCGGCACCGGAGCTGGAGCCGGATGTGAATATGGAAGAAGCCAACGAGGGGGAACAGGAATAGCTATGAACGCATACCGAATGCTGGAAATACTGGGAGAGCAGAATCAGTTTGAACTTTTAGAGGGCGAGAACGGGTATCACACGCCGCAGGATATCCGTCTGGTCTACCTGATGAATGATGCGGCCGAATGTTTTCTGACTTTCCGGAACGCGCGGATTACGGGAGAGTATCTTCCGGATTACAGCGGAGAACTGGGAACCCGCCTGGACCGGAATGAGGAGCGTTCCTCTCTGGTGGTGCATCAGGGACACAATGTCTTTACGATCTTTTTTGAGACACTGGAAGCGGAATATGAACTTTACAATTATGGCGAGATTGGCCATTTCTGGGTAAAGGGCTATGAATACTTAAGGCAGCTGGAGTACCGCATTGCCATTTTGTGGGATAAATTTGAATATATGGGAGAGGACTGCTGCGGGGAACTGGAGGCAAAGCTTGCCTGGCTGGCAAAGTTCCCACCGCTTAATTTTACCTGCTATCCGTCTGTGCCGCCCCAGTATCTTCCGGACCGGGAAGATGGCTGGCAGCTGGCGCCGGAGGCTTTGGAGGTTATGATGGATCTGGCAAAAGAAGCCGGGGATGCGTCTTTGCTTCGCGCGCTGGAACTTTACGGAAAACATTCCGGCCGGTGGATGACAAAGTATATCGCGATGCTCTTACACTGGAAGAAACATGCAAAGACGGTGGATCTGCTGACAGAAAAACTAAAGCAGGCGGCATCTGTCCATCCATGCCGGAGCTTTGGACCAGAGCGGGACGCGCAGTATGCGCTGATCATGAAGGCAGCCAGAGCGGGACAGCAGGCACTGGCAGAAAAGGGCATTCAGTCGGTAGTCCTTCGGGAGGAGCCCTTTGTGCATGCCAGTGATACGCTGGATTTTAAGAGCCATCTGATGATCTGGATGCCCGGCATCTTAAACCGAAAAACGGAGATCCGGACGTTTACCTATGAAAAAACGGAACATAAGGACAGTGCATCGGCACGTCCATAATTTGCTGCGGCAATCTGGCGGAGCAATCCGGCCCCGTAAATGAGAGCGTGTATGAAACATTTAAAAAGTACGGAAGATCTGAAATTCCGGAAGTAGAAGGCTGCAGTAGAATTACAGATGAAAGTGTTGAAGAAACAATTGAAGCAATTTGGTTAGAATATGGAAAATCCACAGCATACGATTTAGTGGAGTTAACTCGTTCGCAAAGTCCATGGAAGAATGCATATTCTAAGGGATTAAGAATCACAAATAGCAGTATACAAACATATTTTCAGTCAACTTTTTAGGATTGCTAAGCGGGAATCCTCGGCCATTCAATGACCGAGTAGTTCACTTGACTGAATTTTGCATTAGGAGGAAAACAAGCACTTTTAAAGGTATGGGCAGAAAAATTCTAAGCTGTAATTAATATTACCGAGATCTAGGATTGCGGAAAAAAGCAATTTCTGAATCTCGGTTTTTCTGTGTATCTGTGAAGGTTGTCGCAAGTCCCCCACCCGACTCGATTCATTTCTCCATGACCTCCCATTCGTCAAGCAGAAACTTCATCCATCTGTCATTATATTCCCTTCCCCCTTCATTTTCAAAATTACTCGTTCCAAGAAAGATCTTTGAACGGAGTGGAGATTCCACATGATTCAAAGCTCATGTTCAACCATGGATCCATAACATACGATTTTCTTCCATACTTTTTCCGGATCCCCTTCTGCGACAGAGATGTTCTCTTGTTCATTTTCAATCCATGTTCGAACGAAGAAAAACCGAAATTAAAAACGAAATTGCGAAGAAGAGAGAATACAGCAGTTAAGGAGGCAGGGAAAGCTGAAAGAAAGGCAGTAGCACAGAAAAAGGAAATGCCAGGAAAAGAAAAGAAACCGTCAATCCATGAACGCTTGGAAATCAATAAGAGAATCATCCAGGAAAAGCAGGGAAAAGATAAGCCGGAGAGAGGAGCTGATTTGGGTGTAAGGTAAAAATTATAAAGACTGGAAGTCACTGGTAATGGTGACTGCTGGTCTTTTTTTTAGATGAAGGATGGGAAAAATTGTTTTTATGTATACAGTTATGTGTACTAGAGCGTGTTTGAAAAATATTTGATTTTGTTTATTTTAACCAAATTAGAATAGACGCGATGCATATGAAGCCAAGATAGGTAGCAGCCAGTTTGTTATAACGTGTGGCTATTCGGCGAAAGCCCTTGAGCTTGAGAAAATATTTTTCAACCAGGTGTCTTTCTTTATAGAGCCACCAATCGCAATGCTGTTCGAATTTAGCATCCTTTCTGGATGGAATCGTAGGCTCACCTCCACGTTCATAGATATAGTCCAGCAGCTGGTTACTGTCATACCCACGGTCTGCCAGTACATTGCTTCCCTCTATATCAATATGCTCCAGCACAGGAATGGCGTAATTGATATCATTGCGCTGTCCTTCGCTGAGCATGACATACAAAGGATAGCCATAGGCATCTACGGCCGCATGGATTTTAGTGCTGGCACCTCCCCGGCTGTGTCCAATCTCATTGGGCGGCCCCTTTTTTCCCTGCACTATGCTGGTGCGCCTGTACGATGGAAGCGTCCAGGGACAATTCCTGGGGGTCAGCCTCCAGGCTTAAAAGTCGGAAGATATTATCGAGAATTCCGTCGTCAATCCATTTTCGAAAGCGGCTGCAAACGGTTTCCCAGGGACCATAGCGTTCTGGTAAGTCACGCCAGGGCGCACCACTGCGTGCAATCCAGATGATTCAATTAAGGATAGTACGGTTATTTTTGCGTGTACGACCCTGCTTCCCCGTATTTTCAGGAGGGAGTAAATCAACAATACGATTCCATTCATCATCAGTCAATTCATATCGCCGCAACATAATAAACACCCTTTTTTCTTTATTTTATCGTGAAAAAGGGCATAAAAACATATGTTTTGTGCAATTTTTAATTTTCAAACACGCTCTAGCAAGAAATGTATCATAAACTACGCTAGCCATCGCACCAGCGATTTGGTACAATATAAGGGTTGACTATATGGAGAAGCTTGCGGAAGTATTGATGGCTCGTTCTATCTGTATAGACGTCCCGATTTGGACCGAACATGCGAGTGGTAACAAAAGCTGAGATTTGCAGAACAAAAGTGAATTTTGAACATAAGACAAAGTAACAGAAGGGAAGCGTTAGAAGTGATGGAATTTGATATTGAAAAGTGTCAGTATTTTGATGATATGCCAACCCCTTTTTGCGCTATTGAAGTGTTAGACTATGAGCGACATGATCCGGATAACTATATCATTCGATATTCGAACAATGCGCATAATGATTTGGTTGGTTTGACAAAAGAAGAGATCGAAGATCATTCTTTCTGGAAGATATTCCAGGTGGTGAATGCCAGCCAGACAGAGATTTATCGAAAAACTTTGAAAAACAATGAGTCTCGCCGCATGGATCGTTACAATGAGCATCTCGGTAAGTTTGTGCGTGTTATAACATATCCACTGGCACCTCATATCTGTGGCAGTATGATTAAGGTGATTTCTGATTATCAGGATAACTTGATGGGATGTCTGAACCTGAAAGGATTCAAGCTGAGAGCCGAGCAGATTATGGAGGCGAACCCAGAGCAGGCGTATGCATTCTGGTACTGTGATATTAAGCAGTTCAAGTATGTGAATGATAACTTTGGATATGAAGAGGGAGATTATATTCTTAAGCTTCTCGGTGAAAAGCTTACAGCTATATTAGACAAGGATGAATTGATGGGTCGTGTAACCGGTGATATGTTCATTCTTATGGCGAAGTTCGTGAGTGAGGAGAGATCAGAACAACGTTTTCATGCTGCGATTCAGTCGGCGATAGAGGCTTACCAGGAACGCAGGAGTCAGTATTATGATATCGAGCTCGCCGGCGGCATCTATGTGTATCGACCGGGAGAAAGAGAGAAGCGCAGTGTCAGTCGTTATTTTGATTATGCGAACTCTGCCAGAAAACAGGCGAAGCGCGTAAAAGGCAATTGTGTTGAATTTTTCAAAAAAGAGATGTGGGAAAAAGAAAAGCGCGCTATAGAGATTAGTCATCATCTAAAACAGGCGATTGAAGGCGGGGAGATTCAACCATGGTTTCAACCACAGTATGATTACCGTCATGGGAAGCTGATTGGTGCGGAGGTGCTCACACGATGGGTCCATCCGGAATACGGTAATATTTATCCAGATGAATTTATCCATGTTCTGGAAGAGTCCGGACAGATTCTGGAGCTGGATGCATTTATCTGGGAAAGAGCGTGCCAGTATATTCGTAAATGGCAGGATGCAGGCTATCGAATGCCACTTTCGATTAATTTGTCGAGAAAAGATGTGCATGGACACGGACTGCTAGAGCAATTAGTGGAACTGACAAATAAATATCAAATTGACCGTGAACTTCTGCATTTGGAGATTACGGAAAGTGCGTACATGAATAATCCGGAGGAATTGATTGAAATCGTGGAAGAGCTGACAATGGTTGGTTTTCATGTGGAGATGGATGACTTTGGAAGTGGCTATTCTTCGCTCAATATGTTAAAAAATGTACCAGTACAGACGATTAAACTGGATTGGCGTTTTGTAGATGATTTAGAGGAGAATTCAAAGGCGGGCAATATCATCAGTTCCGTTGTGCGTATGGCACATGGACTGGGTATGAGAGTGATTTCCGAAGGCGTGGAGACACGGCAGCAGGCGGACTTCCTTAAGAATCTGGGCTGTGATCTAATGCAGGGATATTATTTCGCAAAACCATTGCCGATTAATGAGTTTGAGCAGAAATGTATGACACGCACGGGTGATATTGCTAAGATCGAGAATCCGCAAATGTTGAATAAGGAACTGATTCAAGAATTGCTACAGGCTAATAACAATAGCTCCTTTATCTTTAATCACTGCGTTGGTGCAAGTGCAATCTTAGAATATGATGGTTCAACAATACAGCTAGTGTTGGCAAATGATAAATTTCTAGAATTAAATGGCGGTGTCCTAGATGCAGCAAACGTTCGTGATAAGACAGCGAATAGACTGTTTTCAACAGAAGGATTGAAACAGATTGAAACATGTGCAAAACAAGCTGTGAAACATGGAGAATCCAGAACGGAAGTATTCTTCCAGACAACGGAGCGCTGGATGAAAATACGTGATACACTTGTTTCGCAGGATTGTGTATCAGCGTTGTTATTCTGTCAGCTAGAAGATATGACACAGGAGCATATCTTACAGGAGGAACTCCGCAAGGTGGAAGAAAAGCATGAGTGGAAGTTGCAGCAGTTTCAGGCACTGGCACATATGCCGGGCGTTATCACCTACGACTACAATCCGAGCAAGGATTTGTTGAATTTGGATTATACGAACCAGAACGGGGAAGTGCGAGAGTTTGTAGCGGAAGAGTTCCTTGGCAAAATCGATCAGCATCCATGGTTAGCTCCAGAGAGTGCTCAGGCGCACAAAGAAGCTTATGAAGAGGCGATGCAAAAGAAGCTGACAGGTTTTGTTGACTTCATGGGATGTTTTGAAGGGGATGAATTCTATTATTATCGTTCGTATTATACAAGTGTGGCAGATGCATCAGGTAAAATTTATCGTATTGTTGGACGAGCAGATAAAATCGATGAGGACGTGAAAAAGGTAGAGCGTATGCAGCGAAAAGTGGAACGAGACTCGCTGACTGGATTGCTGAATTATGAAAGCTTAGTAAAGCATTTGGAATACAACATGACGCTCTTTAAGTGTGGAGCTCTGTTAATCATTGATATTGATCATTTCAAATCAGTGAATGACCGGTTTGGTCATATGGTAGGCAATAAGATGCTCAAAGCAGTTTCGGATGTATTTACAAAGATGTTTAGACAGAGCGATGTGATTGCAAGATTCGGAGGAGATGAATTTGTCATCTTTCTGCCGAATATTACAAATTCATCATGGGTACTGAAAAAGGGAGCGCAGCTCCTAGAGGCGATTCACAAAATTCAGGTATCTGATGGTGAATACCTGAGTGTGAGCGTTGGTGGAACCATTCTTGCTGATGAGTCCGTGCCGGCTTTACAGATGCTTAAGACTGCGGATCAAGCGCTCTATCGAGCAAAAAAAGCAGGCAGAAACAGAATCGAACTTGCAGTTGAATCCGAATGACGGGAAGAGAAATCCATTTGTATATTGATTATGAAATAAGTGATGATATTTCAGGAAGTCAAACATTATTATCGGATTCGAATCTTCGATTTCCTCTTTTTGACTAGAGATGCGATAAAATATGCCTTCTAGATGCTTAGATGGATCTGGGAGGCATTATTACGTTCAGCCGATGTAACTGGCAAGCCTGATGCTATGTTCTGCTACGCCTCGACCAGTCACATCGAGAGCTGTGTTTAGCTTCCTCCCGGACCATCTTGTCTGGGCCGGGAAGACTCTGGCAGCGGTTCTACATTTTTGTAGTAATCTGCATCATGATGCGAAAGGCTGCCGGCATGGGTGGCCGTTTCGTCTGCAGAGGGAGAGTCCTGAAAAGGGTTTGTATCTACATTGGGTACATCCCCATCATCGTAGCGGTCTGTATCAGGATTACGACTATATCTGTGGCACATGTTTCATCACATCCAAAGACAGTCTGTCCGAAAACAGAAGACTGTATGCATGTTAATCATGAATTTACATATATTTAGCATTACTGTGATATTTCCTTTCCCTGCAATGTGCTACAATGAACCCGAATTTACAAAGAAAGCAGAGGAGGAGTACTTATGAGAAATAATAACTGGAAAAACATTATGATGGTATCAGCCTGTATGACAGCGGCACTTGCTTTATCTGCGTGCGGATCCGATGCTGCTGGCACCACAGCATCACCGGAGGCTACAGAGGCCAAGACTACGGAGGCTCAGACAGCAGTTTCTACAGAGGCAGCAGCGAAAACTCCGACAGAGGAGAAAACCTCTCAAACAAAACCTCTGGTTGTATATTTGAACGATTTCGATGCAGTCATCCCAGATATGTTTAAGAAGGCTACAGGATATGACGTTGAGGTTGTTGTCGGAAACGGTGCAGAGACCATGTCACGAATTGCAGCCGAGAAGGGAAATCCTCAGTGGGATGTTGTTTGGATTGATTCCATGTATGACGTATATTTCCTTTCACAGGATGGAGAGCTTGTGACAGATTGGGAACCTGAAAATGCGGCAGGTCTTACTGATTTCTCCAAAACGCTTGTTCCAGAGAACAAATGCTTTTATCCAACGGATATTCACGCAGCGGGTGTGCTTGTATACCGTACGGATGCGTATTCGGAAGCGGATGGACCAAAGGCTTTTGCAGATTTGACCGACGAAAAATATACTGGAAAAGTCGGCTTGGCAGATCCCGGAGTAGCGGCTCCGGCCTATCCTCTGGCTGCTTACTTTATGGATAGCCTCGGAATGGATGGCGGAAAAGCCTATTTTGAGCAGCTCTTCGATCAGGGGTTGAAGGTATTCCCGAAGAATCCTCAGGTTGTACAGGCACTGGCAAGCGGTGAGATTTCTGTGGCAATGCTTCAGGAGACCAATGCATACGACATGGTTGCAAGCGGGGAACCATTGAAGATTGTGTGGCCTGAGGACGGAGCACCCGGCTCCACTCGTGTGGCGGCGATCAGTGCTCAGACAGAGCAGCGTGAGATTGCAGAAGCATTCGTAAACTTCCTTCTTGATCCGGAAACACAGCAGCAGCTCGTTAATACAGGAGATGAGGGGTATTTTGAGCCGTCTGTAAAGGATGTCACATTAAAGGCGGAACGCGATGCAAATGCAAAGCTGGCTGTAGCAGATGTTGAGTTTGGTGCAGAAAATGAGGCTGAAATCAAGTCCTGGTTTGCCGATATGTCTGCACAGTAGGAGAGATGATGAACAACAGGGATAATACAGCGGGTCTTGGCATATTGGGGATCCTGATTATCTTAGTACTGCTGCCTTTGGCAGCAGTACTATTTCAGGTTATATGTCCGGAACTTAATATAGAGAAATTCAATCTGAAAAATCTGGCATTGGTGCTGGATGTATTTGTCCGTCCCCTCTGGAAAAAAGCTTTCTGCAATTCTCTTTTTCTCAGTGTGGGAACAACAGCAATAGGACTGATTTTGGCGGCATTTCTGGCTCATATCAGGGTGAAATACAGCTTTTTTGGTGCAAAGATTCTGGATCTTGTGAGTTGGATTCTGATGATCGTGCCTTCCTTTATTCTGGCTCAGGGCTGGGTCTATTTTGCCGCAGGAAATGGAATTGCCAGTGCATGGCTTGGGATACAGGGCGTCAATCGTTTTGTGTTCAGCTACTGGGGACTGGTAAGTGTCATGGTACTGTGCAAGTTTCCGCTGGCCTATGTTACCATCAAGACTGCCATGGAGTGGTATCCCGCCCGCCTGATCCATGCAGCCAGAATGAACGGTGCAGCACCTTTTCGAGCATGGCTTACGGTACAACTGCCTCTGTGCATTCCCGCATATTGTTCGGCTGCCATGCTGATTTTTATGGATACGGTGGGAGATTACGGCATGTCCTCCACCATCACAGCAGTCTATTCCTTTCCAACACTTCCATATACGATCTACAGTGCCATCTGCTCCTCACCTGTACGTTTTGACATGGCAGGAGTGCTGTCACTTTACCTGATGGTTATGATCATCATTGCAATGGTAATCCAGTATGCAGCAATGGGAAAGAGAAAATACGATTTCCTGGACAATGGAACGGAGCAAGTTCAGGCCCGACGTATTGGAAAAGTAAAAGAGTATATCCTTTCTGGAATGTCACTGCTATTCAGTTTGATTGCTCTCGGAATTCCTGTGGGCTCTAACCTGATTATGTCATTTTCCAGTTCTGTCAGCATCCAGAAATTTCAGTTCACCTTTGACAACTATATTACCGTGTTCCAAACGGGAAGCACTCTTCTCACCGGCATAAAACACTCTCTGGGATTAGCAGGTGCAGCAGCGGTAATTGGCATGCTTGCAGGCTTTTGTGTGGCCTATGTGCTGACCTATTCCGAGTTCCGTCTGAAAAAAGTGATTGACATGATGACACTTATTGCGATGGCAGTGCCCGGGGTAGTTCTTGGTATCGGTTATATTTTTGTGTGGAACCAGAAATGGCTTACACCACTGGGGCTTCATCTTTATGGAAAGCCATCCATCCTTGTGTTAGCCAGCGTGGCTTCTGCCATACCACTGATCAATCGGGTGCTGGTGGGAGGTATGGCTAAGGTACCAAAGAGCCTTCTGACAGCAGCTCAGGTACAGGGCGCAGGTTTTGGGCGTAGATTACGCACCGTCCTTTTGCCTTTGCTGCATAATAGCACGGTGTCGGCGATTCTGGCAGCTTTCGGCGGCAGTGTCTTTAACCTGGCAATCACCACCATTTTGTATCCGCCGAATTACAGTACCCTTCCCGTATATATTAGTGATTCCTACAATGATCTGAAGTTCGGATATGCGGCGGCAGCCACAATGGTAGGTGCGGCATGTATTATCAGTATTATGATGATACTGGAGTACGGATTAAATTTTAGAAGAAATAAGGGGAAAATACATGGAGACAATACTTGAAATAAAAGATGTAAAAAAACGGTTCGGTGCAAAGGAAATTCTTAAAGGAATCAATCTCTCCGTGATGGAGGGAGAGATTATCAGTGTTCTGGGCCCATCCGGCTGTGGAAAATCCACATTATTAAATATTATTGCTGGAATACTACCCTTGGATGGAGGGGAAGTTTCAATCCACCAAAGTATCGTGTCTGCCCCAGGAAAAATGGTGCCTACAGAGAAACGTAATATCAACATGGTGTTTCAGGATTTCGCACTATGGCCTCATATGAAGGCCAGGGATAATATCCTTTATGGCTTGAAAGTAAAAAAACTACCAAAGAAAGAGATGGAGAATCGGTTAAATGAGGTAGTATCCCTTCTTCATCTTGAAGGGCTTTTGGATCAGTTCCCTTCGGAACTTTCAGGAGGACAGCAGCAGAGAGTGGCGATTGCCAGGGCACTTGTGACGAAACCGGATATCGTTCTTTTGGACGAGCCGCTATGTAACCTTGATATTCAGCTCAGAATTGAGATGCGCACGGAGATGGCTCAGCTGTTTCATTCCCTTCGCACAACTGTGTTCCATGTGACCCATGATCCTTCTGAGGCTTTTGCCATGGCAGACAGGATTGTTGTGATGAATCGCGGAAAAATCGATCAGATGGATGTTCCTTCTGTGTGCTACATGGAGCCAAAGACCTGCATGGTTGCGGGACTTCTGGGAGTAGGAAATTGCTTGAAAAAGGTCAGCACAATATCTGATTCAGGTCGTTTCTGCAAGGTAAAAGTGGGGAAGACTGAGCTTATGGGGCTGGGTTTTGTAACGGAAAACAGGACTGATCAGAACACTCAGCTTCGTTTTCGTCCGGAGGAGTGCACATGGCAGAGGGAGAACGGAGATAACACGATACCGGTTTCGGTTGTTATGTCCACTTTTGAGGGTGGTGTATATCGTGTGAAGGTAGAGACAGAACAGGGGGAAGACTTTTGTATACTTCATTCTCAGTTCCTCGCTGATGGCGAAAAAGGATATGTCAGAATACCGGAGGAGAGGCTTTATGTCTACGGTGAAGCTTAGGATAAAAGGCGGATACGGAGAACACGGGCGGAGTTGCTTTCTGGTGGAATACGGAAGGGAGGGGCACTGTTATATGGTGGACTGCGGTATTATGGATACGGATCCATATCCTTATCCGTCTGTGACCAGAGAGGAGCTTGAAAAGGTGGATTACATTTTCATGACTCACTGTCATAAAGATCATTCCGGTGCATTTTCCTATTTTGTGGAAAATGGTTTTAGTGGGATACTTGTGGCCTCTGCCATGACCTTATGCCTTGGAAAAATACAGTACCAGAGGACACACATTCTGTGTGAAAGCCCCTTCGACCACGTCTGCGGGGGAGGAGATATTGAGTTTGGAGAGCTGAGGGCAGAGTATGGCCGCAGCGGTCACTGTCCTGGTGGACTGTGGTTTAAGATTACGGATGAGACGGTGCGAGCTTTTTTCAGTGGGGATTATCAGGAGGATTCCTTGTTTTATGCCTGCGATGCCGTGAAGGATCAGGAAGCAGAACTGGCAGTGATAGACTGCGCCCATAACCATATAAACAGCCCGGCAAGGGAACTTCGAGAGAATATCACTGCCCGGGTATCGCGAAGCCTTGCAGAGGGCCGCAACGTTATTTTTCCTGTGCCGCAGTATGGGAGAGGACTGGAACTGTTCTATATGCTGAAACAGGCGTTCCCACAGGCAGCTGTCTGTGTGGACAGAGGCTTTGCAGACTGCGCCGGGGAAATGTTGAAAGAGACCTGGTGGTATCGAGAAGGACCATTAAAAGCGATGCAGCATGTGCTTGCAGATACATGTGCTAAGGCCATCATCCCAGGGCAGAAAGACGAAAGGGGCTATGACATCCTCCTTCTTGCAGATACGCACTTAAAGAAGAAAGAAAATGCAATCTATGTAAGAGAGGCCGTCCTTCGGGGTAGTGATATCATGGTTACCGGCCGGGTAAAATGCAAAAGTCCGGTAGAACAGCTTCTGGAGGAAGGAGCAGCATTTCGGTGTCATTTTCCTCATCATCAGAGCAGAACTGACATGGAAAAGATGATCAACGAGAATCATTTTCATACCATACTTCCGTTTCATAACAATGAGAGAGAGATTATCGTGAGAGCCTGAAAGGGCTCTCGTTTGTTGTGTTATAGTCAACTTTGAAATTTGCACTGTCACTATTTTATATTTTTTCATCGAAAAGAGGCTGCGCACTAATTGCTTAGTGCGACAGCCCCTTATTTTATGCAACAGGGCGGAGTGTAAATTACTTTGTGTAAACCTCTCGGATTGATGATGAAATCGTAGGTTTATAGAATGCAAAAATTCCTACCAGACAGTATTTTTTCTATTATCCGGAAAATTTATCACTGTAATGAATATGCATGTCTTTCCAGTCCATAAACAATACATAAAATACTCTTCCGTATTGCTGGCTTTCTACGATTCTTCCATGGTCAAGTACAGAGAGGTAAGTCCTGTCAGCTTTTTGAAGATGAAAGTGAATATAATCATTTTCATTACCGCTGTCAATTTGTTCCCAGATGCTTGCTTCTATCTGTTTCTGCTCATCCTTCCGAATCAGGTTATGGAAGCTTTTGTTTGTAAGTCGAAAGAGTTCATCCATATCTTTATATCCGGTCATATGAAGAAACTCCTGGTTTGCATAGAACAGCTCATCATCTTCTTTGTCTGCCCTGTATATGATAAATGCACCCGGAAGATGTTCAGAGACATCCTTAAGCGCAAATCCAAGCTGCTTGCGGACTCCGGACTGAAGACCTTCTCTGTAAGCCATACATCCGTTTTTTCCGTGAAGCTTTATTTCATAAAGGGCTGCATCTGCACAGCGCATAAGCTGTGAATGGTTGGAGGCAAATGCCGGATATTCCGCATATCCAAGAGAAATAGAAAAATGCTGTTCTATTCCCTTATATGAGAAGGTTTTTGGCAGTCTGGTGAAGTGATTCAGCTGTGCGTCTGCCTCTTCAAAGGTACAATCAGGCAAAAGAATACAGAACTCGTCACCACCGTTTCTTCCAAGCAGTGCATCTGGTGGAAAAAAAGCTTTCATGCTGTCTGCCAGACTCTTTAAAGCCTTGTCTCCGTAAGCATGTCCATAGACATCATTAATAAACTTAAAGTCATCAATATCAAAAAGTGCAGCCACAAAATGTGCCTTCGGATTTTTTTCGATGATTTTTTCTGCTGCTTCATCAAATCCATAGCGGTTGTAAATACCGGTAAGGGAATCCGTGTGTGCCAGTATCTGAAATCTGTTTTTATTTTCCGTGGACACCAGCCATACCCGGGTAAGAACTGTCAGAAGCAGGGTTATAGCAAGAAATATTCCGGTGACTACAGCTATAAGTGTATTGTTTCGCCATCCGCTTTTGGGTGTTACTTCGAATCTCCAGCTCTCTTCACCTATTTTAAAATCATAAGAAACCGGATGAGTTAATAGACCATCTGACTGATAAACAACTTTATAAGTGTCACTCCAGGGAGAGACCGTCTTTGAAATTCTATATTCATATCCAAAATTTGAAAGAGCATAAATCGAGTCTGAGAAAATATCAGGAACACGCAGGATAACAATGGTAAATCCCCAGAAATACTCTTGTTTGTTTGTATCCGTCAGATAAACCGGATTGCGTACAGCAATTCCATAGCCTCCCTGTTTCAATTCGAAGGGGCCTTGTGTAATGACTGTGTGATTGTCTCTTGCGTAACAGGAACTCTCTCCACGGTCTTTATCATGAATCAGATCAATTTTACCTGCCTCATTTCCCTCAGCCGGATAAATATCTGTCACAACACCATCCGGAGCGAGTTGCACGCTTTCAATAGAAGCAGACATGAGATTTTCAGCAATCGTGTCAAACTGATTAATCTTTCCATTTTCACTGAGCAGGATCTGCTTTAGAGCATCCGTAATCTCAATTCCACTTGCAATCTCATTTTTTATGCGTTCACTGTAGGTAGTTGCGTTTAATTGTGCTTTCAGGTGTCTCTCTGTTTTTTCGTGGATGTCTGTTTTGTATGCGATAAAGCCAACAAGGCATATACCAAGTAAAAAAACGATAAGAGGCACAAGTGTTTTTTTCTTCACTCGGTTTACCTCATCTTATCCGCCGAAATTTTTATAATGATACATTATATCACAGAAGTTTAAAAAGAAAATGAATTTTCTGAAAGAAATGACAATATATATTTTTTACTACGCTCTGATGAAAGATAAAATGGTTACTGTGAACTTTGTTCACAAAAAACACCTCGCGGAACGTTACAAGTGAACAGTAACGTGGCTTACCTATACATAAAATGTTTCGATTGGAAAAATAATACATAAATAACTTTGTGATAAGTTCCTTCTTCTATTTTAATACAACTGGCGAGGTTAATAATCATATAGAAAAGGATGATTGGTTGTGTGTGATGAATTACCACATACGGTTTGTTGGTAGAAGAAATATAGGACCGTAAAAGCTAAGTAATTCATTGAAAAATTTAATCATGCTCTGCTTCATACTTTTCATCTCCTTTCGCTCTTTCTGAGGTAATCATAATCCAAAATAAGATATCTTACTCGCCAAAAGAGATTCAAAAGTGGACAAAAGTTGCGAACGAAAAGAAGGACTGTGCAATCCTTCTTTTTGTAATTCTAGGTTTCAATATTTTTTCTGTATTCTGTAGGAGAAATCCCCTTCAATTTTTTAAATGTCCGGCTAAAATATAGTGGGTTATCGTAACCTACGATACGTGCTACTTCCGTAACATTGTATAAGTTGCTCTTTAAAAGAGCTTCAGCGTTATAGATTCGGACTGACAATATGTACTGCAAAGGAGTAAATCTGGTATGCTGCTTGAAATTGCGAATAAACCAGCTTGTACTCATGTTGTGATTTTGTGCATATTCTTCAATGTTAATATCCTCGTTGTAATGCTCGTTGAAATAGAGTGTAGCAGCATCAATATCTTCTGCAATCTGACTACTGCTTACCTTAGTTGCGGATTGTAAATGTCGGTGAATCATAACAAAAATTTCTCTTAGGTGCATTTCCAGTATTTCTGCATAATGCTCCTTGCACATTTGCAGTTCCTGAATCATCAGCCTGAAATGATTCTGGTAATCTAATCCTTTCCCACAATAGTAGACGTGTTTCTCTTTGGAAAAACCATAATATCGAAGAATATTGGTGACGTCATTTCCTGTAAAGTGAACCCAAAACACTTCGGTCTGATCTTCCTTGGGCGATAAAGTACCATATGTCCGGCGGTGACAATTTCTTCTTTTCCGTCAAAGTGGAAGTGTGCCTTGCCGGAAGCAATATATAAAAGCTGAAAATCCAGATGCCCTCTTGGTCGCCAGGTAGGTAATTTCGGACGGGTATACAAGTGATATGTGCCACAACTGGTCACGATGAGTGGCTTTGATTTGTCCTTTATATCCATAGTTGTATTGTTTAAGTAGGCATTATTCGCATACATATATATCCTTCGTATTGCAGGATCTGAGATCTTCATTAATGTCAACATCAACAGCCTGCTTCCCGACGTTTATCTCGGATAAGCCGAATGCTTTCAGAATCGACTTCTGCGTTGCGGTTACTGCGTAATCCCGATAGTATTCGCCTTCTGTTTGCCGCACAATTTCGATTTTCTCAAGTTCACGGACAGCCGCAGGCACTGTCATGTAATTCTCTTTTTGATGGACTTTCAGCATCTGTTCCTTGAGCAGGAAGTGGATTCTGTTCCTGATAATCAGTGCTACAAACTCTATGAAGATCTTTGCGTGCAGTGCCTCATTGCTCTGGCAATGTTTCGATATCATACTCCTGAAGGAGTTGCTGAATGATATTTCGTTTTCCCTCTGTTATTACTACTTTGTGTACTGGTTTCTTTTCTCTTCTTGCCATAATTAAAGGCCTCCTTTGCAGGCCGCTTTTCTTTTTTTGGAAAGGAGGCTCCCCTCTATGGCAACCACACGCATCATGCCGCTACATATCGGCAAGGGCCGCACCGAAAGTCAGGCAGTCAGCGACATCATTGATTATGTGGCAAATCCGCAAAAGACCGACAACGGAAAACTAATTACCGGCTATGGCTGTGACAGCCGGACCGCCGATGCAGAGTTTCTGCTGGCAAAGCGGCAGTACATCGCCGCCACCGGGCGGGTGCGCGGTGCGGACGATGTTATCGCTTACCATGTGCGCCAATCGTTCAAACCCGGAGAAATTACCCCGGAGGAAGCCAACCGCCTGGGCGTGGAGTTTGCCAAGCGGTTCACCAAGGGCAATCACGCCTTTGGGGTCTGCACTCACATAGACAAATCGCACATTCATAATCACATCATCTGGTCAGCGGTCAGTACGGATTGTGACCGAAAGTTCCGCAACTCTTGGGGCAGCACCAGAGCCGTCCGGCGCTTGAGCAATACCATCTGTATCGAGAACGGACTGTCTATTGTGGAGAATCCCAAGACCCACGGAAAAAGCTACAACAAGTGGCTGGGCGATCAGGCCAAGCCCTCCCATCGGGAGCAGCTGCGGGTGATGATTGACTGTGCGCTGGAGCAAAAGCCCGCAGACTTTGACGCGCTGCTAAAGTTACTTTTAGAAATGGGCTGTGAGGTATCCCGGCGCGGGAAAGCCATCCGGCTCAAAGCACCCGGCTGGAAGAATGTAGCCCGCATGGATGACAGGCTGGGGGCCGGGTACAGTGAAGCGGAAATCCGTGCGGTACTGGCCGGAGAAATAACAGCATACGCCTCGTAAGAAATCCGTCGTGCAGCCGGAGCCTTCCAAAGTCAATCTGCTGGTGGACATTCAGGCAAAATTACAGGCTGGGAAAGGCGCTGGGTCAAGGTTTTTAACCTGAAACAGATGGCGCAGACTCTAAATTTTCTCACCGAACATCAGCTGCTGGACTATGCGGAACTGGCAGAAAAAGCGGCGGCGGCCACTGCCCACCACAACGAACTGTCGGCACAGATCAAGGCAGCGGAGAAGCGTATGGCAGAGATTGCCGTACTGCGTACCCATATCATCATCAACTATGCCAAGACCCGCGAGACCTATGTGGCCTACCGGAAAGCTGGTTACTCCAAAAGAAATTCCGCGAGGAACACGAAGAAGAAATCCTACTCCATCAGGCGGCGAAAAACGCCTTTGACGAGATGGGCGTGAAGAAGCTACCCAAGGTCAAAGACCTGCAAGCCGAGTATGCCAAACTATTGGAGGAAAAGAAAAAACTACGCTGAGTATCGGCGTTCCCGTGAAGAAATGCGGGAGTTTTTGACAGCCAAAGCCAATGCGGGCCGAGTGTATTAACACCGGCATTTCTTACCGCTTTTTTTGCCCCAGAGCCTACTACAATACCACAGAATAGATTTTGCCAAAGAAAACCTATAAAAAACACAGTATTTACACTTTTCATCTTGAAAAGTATTCGGGAAGTCGTATATAATTTTGACAACGCATGATGCGGACAGAGTTTTTGATAAGGGGGTACCCCCTTATCGTGCTTGTAGAATACAAGCACGATAAGTTTAAGAAAGGCGATGGCAAAATGAAAGGTTATCTCTCTATCCGGGAGGCGGCTGAAAAATGGGGCGTGTCGGAAAGGCGCGTCCAACAATATTGCTTAAATGGACGCATCCCCGGTGCGGAGCGTTTTGCCAACGCCTGGGTTATCCCTGACACAGCAACAAAACCTACCGACCCGCGCAAAGATAGGAGGCGGAAAGAATGACCGATGAAGAACTTTACCGCCGCTATCTGGACGGCGATGAAAAAAGCGTGGACGAGCTGATGAAACGATATGAAGCGGCTCTTATTTTATACATAACCGGCTATCTGCACGATGTCCACGAGGCCGAGGACTTGATGATTGAAGCCTTTGCCTATTTGTTTACCAAAAGACCTGCAATCCGGGACGGAGGATTGAAAGCCTATCTTTATAAAACGGCTCGCAATATGGCTTTGCGGCATAAGCACAAATGGAAAATCCATTTCAGTCTGGAAGCACTGGAAGAAGAACCGGAAAGTGAAACACTGGTGGAAGAAGTTATCCAGACGGCGGAACAACGGCGTATTTTACATTTTTGCATGGAGCAGTTAAAGTCAGACTACCGGGAGGCTTTGTATCTTGTCTACTTTGAGGGTATGAGCCACGCCGAGGCTGCATATCTGATGGGAAAAGCCGAAAAACAGATTGCGGATTTGGTGTATCGCGGAAGAAAGGCACTAAAAAAGAAATTGGAAAAGGAGGGCATTACGGATGCGAAGTCATGAAGAACGGGTAGCCGCCGTCAGGCAGCGTGTAGCGCAGATCGAACGGCAGAAGCGTCAGCGGAGAAACCGCCTTTTGGCGCTGTCCTCGGTGGCAGCCTGTCTTGCCGTGATCGTGGGCGTGTCCTTTGCCATGCCCGGAATTTCGGAAAAACTGGTTGCCGGAAACTATACAGAATATGAAACAGCGGCGAGTATTTTTGGCGGCAGTGCCGTCGCCGGATATATCATCATTGGGCTTTTGGCCTTTGTCCTGGGCGTGTGCGTAACTATCCTGTGCTTTAAGCTCAAAGCTTTTCAGAAAAAGGATGAGGAAACGGGGGACAGCGATGGTAGCGTTCATTGATAACCTGACGCAGCTATTAGTTGTGTTGACCGGCTGTATTCTTTCCGGGGTGTTCTACCTGCGAAGCCGCAGACAGCCTTATTTCCTGCTCTGCTGTTTCTACGGCTGTTTTGCGTTCAGCATACTATATTGGCTGCTTTACACAATTCTTGTCACGGACGCGCCGCCTCTGTTCTATGTGGCAGATATAGGCTGGATCAGCTGCTATCTTTTTTTGCTTCAGCTGCAATACAGCTTTTTGGACAAAGAAGAACGCACGCTGCGAAGCCGTCTGCCGTGGCTTGCACTTGTGATTATAATACCGCTCACCGTGTACTTTATCAGCATAGGCAATGTGCTCTATAACCTAATTGTCGGCGTTTTGATGTCCGCTATGCTATGGGCTGCCATACGGGGGCTTATCTGGCAGAGAAAGCATCCGAACCACGGAAAGCGGTTTTTCCACCTTGCCGTAATAGGTTTTATTGCTCTGGAATACTGCCTGTGGCTTTCCAGCTATCCCTGGGTGAGCAATACCCTGACAAATCCCTATTTCTGGTTTGATTTTGCCGTGACTGCTTCGCTCCTCGTGCTGTTCCCGGCAGTGAGAAAGGCGGTGCGGACATGACCTATATTGAAAACATCTTCGTGTGTGTCGCCGCCCCGCTCCTGGTTGCCGCTTTCTGTATGGGCCGCAAATATCTTCGTTTTTTCCTCTTTGCCTTTGCGGGCATGGGAGCCTGTCTGGTGGCGGCGTATGTGAACACTTTTTTTGTTGCGCTCTATGACACAACTGCGTTTCACGCCACGGCAGAGATCGCCCCTGTGGTGGAGGAAGTAATCAAGCTCCTGCCCCTGCTCTTTTATCTGCTCGTATTTGAGCCGGAGCCGGAACAGATACGCCCCGCCGTTTTCACTGTCGCCGCCGGGTTTGCAACCTTTGAAAATATCTGTTATCTGATACAGCATGGGGCGGAACATCTTGGCTTTCTGCTGATACGGGGCTTTGGAACAGGGGCCATGCACATCGTCTGCGGAGCCATCGTGGGCTGTGGGATCGTGAATGTCTGGCAGTGCAGATGGCTGAAACTCTCTGGGACGCTGGGACTTTTGAGCATTTCCATCGGATTCCACGGTATTTATAACCTGCTGATCGCCTATGGCGGGTGGGTGCAGTATGTAGCCTACACCCTGCCTGTGCTGGCTGTGCTGGTTGGAAAGATTACGGGAAAGTTTCTTTCATCACTTCCCAGCCATGTGGAAAATTGAATCGAAAACGCGCATTGGGCCGCCATCTGGCGGCTCTTTTTTTATGCCAGAAAAAATTTTTTGAAAAAATTGATTTTAGGGTGCGTAGTTTTTCGATTTTTTGTACCTATATAAGTGAACGGCTTTTCTTGCCGGAATACCAAGAAAGGAGGAACTGGAATGTATGATACGGCAACCCGTGTGAAAATGGTAAAAAAACGAATACGCCAAAGGCAGCGTGAAATGGAAAAGCACAGAATTTTTGTCTTGTCTGCCATTTGTGTACTATTATCCGCCGCCCTTGCAGGGTCGATGGGAATATTTACGGGGGCTGAACAAATCGTCATACCGGGGCTTTATGGTTCTATTCTGCTTCACGAGAATGCGGGCGGCTATGTGCTGGTAGGGGTGATTTCCTTTACCGCAGCCGTCATTATCACCGTGTTGTGTATCAAATATCGGAAACGAAATAAAACAAACGATTCAAAGGAGGATAAGCGCACATGAAAAAACGATTATTTGCGGCGTTTGTCAGCCTGTGCCTGATCGTGTCCATGCTGCCCACGATGGCGTTTGCCGAAGCAGGCGTACAGGACAGCGGCACGACCATCGGCGCAAGCGGGCTGTGCGAACACCACACCGAACACACCGCCGATTGCGGCTATACCGAAGGGACAGCGGAAATCCCCTGTTCCCATGAACACACGGAGGACTGCTATACCCTTGTGACCGAGTGCGTCCACGAGCATACGGCAGAGTGCTACCCGGCAGAAAGCGTGTCGGAGAATACCGCCACCCCGTCCGAGCCGGAAGAAGCCGAGCCGACCGAGTGTACCCACGAATGCAGCGAGGAAAGCGACTGTATTACCAAAGCATTAGCCTGCAAGCATGAACACAAGGTGAATGGCGGCCTGGGCCGCGACGAAGCCTGCGGCTATGTTCACGCCACAGAGGGAACACCTTGCACCTATGTTTGCGAGATTTGCAACGCGCAGGACAACGGGAACCCGGCTGCTCCGTCCGACGCACAGCCGGAAGAATGTACCTGTGAAACCCTCTGTACCGAGGAAGAAATCAATGCGGGTTGCCTCGTCTGCTCTGCGGAGGGTGTAAAACTGGACGAAGTCTGTACTGGTGAAGCGCCTGTGCCGGTTCGTTCTGGCTCTGCGCATACACATCCTGTTTGCGGCAGTAGTGGAAGCTGTACCGACCCTGACCACGGAACAGAACATACTGATGTCACTTGGACAGAATGGAATGAAACTACTTCCCTTCCTGACAGTGGCGGTAACTATTACCTTACGGGAAATGTTACTCTTTCTGAAACTTGGAAAGCTCCCAGTGAAGAAACAAGTCTTTGCCTGAACGGACATTCCATCACATACGAAAACAGTTCAGATCAAGGTTCTGTTATCAAAGTGCCAAGTGGTGTAACATTGACTATCACGGATTGTGCTAATACACCAGGTAAGATTACCGGTGGTACGGGAACAGAAACACATTATAATACATCAATTCTCAGCGGAGGACATTTTGGCGGTGGCATTTATGTTGAAGGCACACTAAACCTGTATAATGGCAGTATCGAAGGAAACCATATTCCTTCGACGGGTAGAATGCGCTATGATGGCGGCGGCGGTGTTTTTGTAAACGGCAAAAAGGCCTATTTCTATATGTACGGCGGCATCATTCAAGACAACGCAGCTTATACTGCCGGAGCAGGCGTGCTCTGTTACAAATCACAGTTTAAAATGTATGGTGGAGAAATTACTGGACATAAAAATCAGGGATATGACGGAGCTGTTTGCTTGGATGAGGGTTCGACCATGACGATGACAGGTGGAACGATTGCCGGAAATACAGATTATAGAGAGCAAGTCTATATTAGTAAGGATGCCAAGCTGATTGTAGATGGAAGCAGTGCGGTCATTGCGAAAGAATCTGAGCAATATGCCATTCACGCATTTAACGGCGGCAAGGTGGAAATAGGAAATGGCAGCATTGGAAGTGAAGTAGTCATACTTCAGAAGTCAGAAATGACAATGAGTGGCGGACAGATACTGAAAATCAGAGTTAGCAGAGGCAGTAACTTGACTGTTTCAGGAGGAAAGATAAGCAAAGGTATCTCATTGGGCAGTGATGATACAGGCTACTGGGGCTGGGGTACGATTATGCTGTCGGAGGCTCCTGAAATTTCCGGTATTACCTTGATGAATCCCCAAAATGTAATTACTGTGAAAGGTAAACTGACATATCTCTCTCCGATTCCAGTGGCAAAAAGTGGTGGTGTTTTGACCAGCGGCTGGTCTGCATACATGGACGGTGCAGCAGCGGAGAATTATTTTAACTGCGGAGAATATGAATTACGGAAGATAAATAATGAAATCCATCTGGTAGAAGCAGGAGCACATGAGCATGGCGGAATTTTGTTTGATAAAGACATGCAATCATTTACTAAGGATCAATATGGATACTACATTATTGATGCCAACTCTAACTACTATTTGACAAACAATTACAGAATCGGTGATACAGCAAGCTTTGATCCTACACTCTTCATTGGCGATGGAACAAATGAAGTTACTGTAAATCTCTGTCTGAATGGATATGAGCTTACCCGCGCTGACAGCCCATATGTAGATGGATCTATCATTGTTGTCAGGGAGAATGCGACTCTAAATTTGTACGACTGTAAATCTACCGGTACGATTACTGGGGGAACGGGTCGTACCGGAGAGAAAAACGGCAATACTTACTCCTATGGCGGCGGCATTTTAGTCTATGGTACTCTAAATATGTACGGGGGAACCATCACCGGAAACAGTGCCAATGCCGATGGTGTCACCGAGGGATTTGGCGGCGGTATATATGTGGCAGATGGAAGTGCTTTCACCATGTATGGCGGCAGCATTATAAACAATTCCGCTAAGACTACTGGCGGCGGTGTGGCTGTAGCCGGAGATGGGGAAAGCGTGCCTATGTCAGAGGCATTTGGTGAAACGATAACGGATTGGAAGAGCGGTGCAAATGGCGGCGGCAAGATGACGATTAGCAATGATACCGACATCATTGTGCAAGACAATATGACGGGAAATACGGCCAGTAATATTTACTTTCCGGCTTCTGCTCCAAATATGACTGTAAGCAGCCTTCCGGCACAGGGAACGCAAATCGGTATTCGTATGGAAACGCCGGGACAATTCGCAGCAATGGGAACTGGTGTGGATGAAGCACAAGCCCAGACATTTTTTACAAGTGATGACACCACTTACAATGTTTTGGTGGTTGAAGATGGTCTGGCTTTAGGCAAGCAACAAAATGTACCAACTATCGGTATCAACTATCAAACAGAAATGCTGACTGGCTTTGCAAATGACGGCAGCTATACAATAAACGGCCAGGCAGTAACACCATCTGCTGATGGTACGATTGCCATTCAGGAAGAATGGATGGGCACCACTATCTCCATTGTGCGAAAAGGTGATGGTGATACAGTAGACAGCAACGCACAAAATCTGTTGATTCCAGCTCGTCCTGCTGCACCAGATGTGACCGCGGGTATTCGAAAGATCAACGGTGCGGACACTTCTATGGAGTATAGTTCAGACAATGGTACTACATGGACAGCGTTTACCGATGAAACCATATCCGGAATCAGTGCAGGTACTTATCTGGTACGTTATCGTGCCAAAGCGGATGCCTTTGCTGGTCAGTCTACATCACGAATCCATGTTCGCAATTCCAGCGGCGGCGGTTCCTCTGAAGGCGGAGGTTCTTCCAGCAGCAAGGGCGGCTCCGGCTATACCACCTGGATATTAGATGATATCGGCTGGTGGTTAAAATATGCCGATGGCAGCTATGCAAAAGGCAGCATCACAACAGACGCAGCCGGCAACCAGACCGAAATCCCGTATTGGGAATTTGTCAACGGCAAGTGGTTTGCCTTCGGAGCAAGCGGCTATATTATGACCGGCTGGATCTACGATCCGGTATACAAATACTGGTTCTACAACGATGTGAACAAAGGAATGTTGACCGGATGGCAGCTCTTAAATAACAAGTGGTATTACTTCAACCCAGTATCCGATGGCACAAGAGGACGTCTCTTCGTGAATACAACCATTCCGGACGGATACAAAGTCGGAGCAGACGGATCCTGGATCCAGTAAAAGAAAAAGTAGAGAAATAAAATAGGAAACAAGAAAGACAGTCATCGTGGGGTAAACTTACGGTGGCTGTTTTTTTCGATGAGGATTTTACCTCCTGTTTTTCTCCTTTTTCTTAATATGGAAAATGGAATTTAAGAACAGAGATTTAGTGACAGTGAGGCAGATTTGGAGGTATGGGCAGAAAAATTCTAAGCTGTAGTTAATATTACCGAGATCTAGGATTGCGGAAAAGCAATTTCTGAATCTCGGTTTTTCTGTGTATCTGTGAAGGTTGTCGCAAGTCCCCCACCGACAGCAACCCTTCATCCATGACCTTCCGTCCGTCACCCCAATCCATCTCTCCATAACATCCAGTCTTCCGGCCTGAATCATTTTCGTATGAATTTCAATTTTCCGATCAGCCACATAATCCATGAATCTTCTGTCAACAATTCGATTATCCCTTCCTTCTCCATCGTCCCTTCAAGAAAGAGAACTTTGAAAGAAGTGGAACCTTCACCTAATTCAAGGCTCGTTTTCGAAAAAAAAAAAATCAACAGTCAACGATTTCCCTATTCTTTCCCTTATCATTTCTGCAGCTGAACTTTTCTTAATTCGTAAATCAATCGGTATGTTTGAGATTTCCATAGTCATTGTCCTTTTCATTACTATTAATACAGAAAATCAATTATAACAATGTATCATAGCGTAGAGTGAAAAATTATCTAGCATTTTATTAAATAACAAGAAAAAAACTGAAAATAAAGCGGGAAAAACAAAAGAATAATTGACAATTCTCGTTCTGTGATATAAAATGAGAATTGATAAAATATGTTTGCAGTGATAACAGAAAAACCGGCTACATTTTGTGGAAAGGAGCTACATATATGGGCAGACAGATTATCACGGAACCAATTCAGGTTGGAAAACTGGTATTTAAGAATCGAATGGTGATGGCACCTATGGAGACACGTCTGTCAACACCGATTGGAGATGTGTCACAGGAGATGTGTGATTACTATGCAGAGCGCGCAAAGGGAGGAGCGGCAGCAATTATTGTAGAGAATACGTTTGTGGATTCCATTGCATCCCGTTCCTCGCTGGTATCAAGTGGTCTGAATACCGATCACCTGATTGCAGGTAAATACCGGTTGGCAGAGGCAATCAAAAGCAATGGCGCTATTGCAATTCTGCAGCTCTCCCACGGAGGGCTTCAGGCGAATGGAGCAGCGGTTCCCGGACAAGAAGCTCTTGCGCCCTCCGCAGTTGCGAGTAAGTTTGTAGGCCGTATGCCGCGTGCCCTTACAGTAGAAGAAATTGTAGGAATTGAAGATGCGTTTGCTCAGGCGGCAAGACGGGCAAAGCAGGCGGGGTTCGATGGTGTGGAGATCCATGGGGCACATGGATATCTGATCTGCAGCTTTTTGAGTCAGTATACGAATAAACGGACTGACGAATACGGGGGAACAAGAGAAAACCGTGCGAGATTTGCTCTGAATATCATCCGGAAAATCAGAGAACAGGTCGGTGAAGATTTCTTAGTTGGATTCCGTATCAGCGGAGCTGAGTATGTCGATGGAGGAATGACGGTTGAGGATTCTACCGCTTTTGGGAAAATGTTTGAGGAGCAGGTGGACTATATTCATGTTTCCGTTGGAAATTATGAAACCATGGCAACCTGGATGATCTCACCGATGTACCGTCCGGCAGGTGCAATTATTGACCTGGCTGCAGCGATGAAGAGGTCTGTTACAAAATGCAGGGTAATCGCGGTGAATGCATTAACTGCTGAGACTGCGGAGGACCTTTTGGAGAAGGATGAAGCCGATTTGGTTGCATTTGGCCGCCCGTTAATTGCAGATCCGGAACTTCCAAACAAAATCATGCAAAACCGGATCGAGGATATCCGCCCATGTATGAGAGGACATGAAGGCTGCATTTCCCTGTTCTTCGCAGGCTGTCCCATTCGCTGTGAGGTTAATCCTCAGGTCGGCAGGGAGAGAGACTACCAGATTAATAAGAACTGTGAAAAGAAGAATATTGTGATCATAGGCGGCGGAATGGCCGGAATGGAAGCTGCAAGAGTTGCGGATTTGTATGGGCATAAAGTAACGTTAATTGAAAAAAGCGGAGAGCTTGGCGGACATTTTATTGAAGCATCTGAGCCTGAGTTTAAATCAGAGGCACGGGGCGTATTAAACTGGGAGATCCGTCAGGTAGAGAAATCAAATGTAAATGTCATAATGAATACAGAGGCAACAGAGGATATGGTCCGGTCAATGAAACCGGATGCAGTGATCATTGCAGTCGGATCTGATTATATGATCCCACCGATTCCGGGAATCGAGAATACAATCACAGCAGACAGGGCGCTGCGTGATAAAACTGCCGTAAAGGACAATGTAGTGGTAATCGGCGGCGGACTGGTAGGCTCGGAAACAGCACTGGATCTGGCTAAGAAGGGGAAAAAGGTTACGATTGTAGAGATGCTCCATGACATTGTTCTTCAGGATGAGCCATTATCGCAGATTGCAATCAAGGAAGAGCTCGCGGCTGCCGGTGCTGTCGTAATTACAGATGCCAAAGTCACTTCAATCGGTAAAGACTGTGTAGAATATACGCAGCACGGTGAGAACAAAACGGTTAAGGCTGATTCTGTCATTGCAGCTCTTGGCCTGAAGGCAAGAAGCGGTTTGTCGAAACAGTTTGCTGGAGTCTGTGAGGAGGTTTACACAATCGGCGATGCAGAGCGGGCAAGGAAGTTATATAACTGTATGCATGAAGCTTGGAGGGCTGTGCGAAAAATAAGCGGAGAATTCAGAGTGTAATACAGTAGTATCGGAAACAATCGGTCTCAGGCACAAAAAGGTAGTGGCTTCCATTATCTACGCGCCTGCAGACCGATTTTTCCGTATTGAACTTAGTCGCGTTACCGAAGCCACTACCTGTGGATTTTAATAATCATGCTTTCATCTACGACCGATGAATCTTGAACTTTTGATGATGTCTGTTGAACACCGCAATCAAATCTAATGTTTTTTTTCTGCATCACAAACAGGCCTCCTGCTGGAGACCGCTTTTCGCGTATTCTGTTATCATATCTCAACACAGCATATATTCCCCCATCAACTCGAAATGTAGTTACCGGTGCACCACAGCACCGACACTTTCGAATGTCATGTTTATAGAGAATCAGGATCTTCTCAGCAGTACTTTTTCCTCTCAGCCTTGAAATATACTGTTGGCACCCCAGAAGATTCCGGCAAAGAGTCATTTTTCCTTTTTTACTGAAACAGGAAAGAATACCATAGTGGCGGATTCTCATAAATCCCTTATCATTTCTACAGCTGAACTTTTCTTAATTCTTTTCTTACGAGCTTTTTCGGGAAAGGAATGGCGAAATTAAAAACGGTATTATGATGGGGTGAGAATGGGTAACGGTGGGAAGTCGGCGGATGAAGAGGGGGTATCGGTGGGGGATTTCTGCCGGCAGCAGGATCGAACTGGAACCAGAGAGAACTGTGGTGAGACGGCGGGCGGAAGGTCATGTGGGTGAGTTGGAATATCCATGACCTCCCGTCTTCCAATCTGGTTCTTCATCCGCGCAAGTCCCCCACTCGACGCAACCCAGTCCCCCTTGACCTTCCGTCCGTCATCTTACCCCTTCCATCCATTCACCAAATTCTCCCCTATTCCTCCACCCCTTCCATCACATTTTTCTACCATTTTCCCCCTTCTTTTCTCACATTTTTCCAATCAATCACGAAAAGACACAGAAAATTGTCTGTGTGCCGATCGCGTCTATCGTGAATACGTTCCCTTTCATCTCAAGTAGTTCCAACGTAAGTAGGTAATCATCCGTATCTGTTAGCGCCCATATTTTTCTGATACACTCTTTTCATAACAAAGGAAGGAAACTGTATCATTATGAAAACAGATGAAAAAATTACACTGTGGTCTGAAAGAATTAGTGAATTTCATTCAAGTGGACAGTCGTACAGAGCATCTGGAATTTCAGGAAAATATCCCAGATACTCTGCACGGTTATCCACCGTCATAATGACGAAAGGAAAACAGCCGCCGGGTGGCAGAAACTGCATAAATCTGGTACAATGGACTCATTAAGCCTGGCAGATGATAGACACTATCAATGCTGCAAAATCATCCGCGATTATCTACAGCATCGCAGAAACAGCAAAAGCGAATAACTTAAAACCATACGAGTACTTTGAATATCTTCTGACAGAGATTCCAAAGCACATGGATGATACAGACCGATCTTTTTTGGATGATCTACTTCCGTGGTAGGAAAAACTACCAGAGAATATCCGAAAACCGAAGAAGAGCAATTAAGCGAAGCTGCGAAAGCGGCTTTTGGCTGGCAAGGTACTTGCTCTGATGCGTTTACATATGGAGTTAGAGGTATTTGCAGATGTTTTTTTTCTGCCTTATATCAGGGTGATGACAAAATTGTAGAATTCATCAAAAAAGAGATACCGGATGTCTATCGGGCATTTATGAAGATCATAGGTGAGTAGGATGCTGAAAAAAGAATTTATTGACATGATGAAGAACGATGATGAGCTTCACGAGTTAAAAAGAAAAGTGATTGCAATAACAGGAAGCCGCGCATCTGTGGTTTTTAAAATCGGGGCAAATTACACATACGAAGAATGGAAGGATCAGTTGAGGAAAATTGTAGAGGAACACGAAACCACCAGTCATTAAATGGCCGGTGGTTTTTTTGAGTGTGCCAAGCATGGTACTAATCTAGCTAGTGAAAGTCTGGCCACGGGTTTTTACCGCCAAGTGTAGCGGAGCACAAGTTGGTATCAGTAATGATACGGATGAAGGAAGTGCATTGGCAGTACGCCTAGTATGAAAATTATTAAGTACATTGCTTTACAGCTATGAAAAAAAAGAAGTTGTTTTGTCTAGTCCTTGTGTACATTGGTAGAATTAGAAGATGAGTTAGTTTTTATTTTAGGTCGGTTATGGCAATAACGAATAATTGTATCTTGGACGTATGGGCGATAGCAGCTTAGAGTGTGGGTTCTCCAGTATTGCTGTATATTTGTCACAAAAGAATCTGTTAACTTTAAGTGACATAAAACTTTATCGGTCATTTTTTGTTTATGATAATATCGTATTTCTTCTATAGATAGTTTTTTAAGTTCATCTTCTAATTTCATCATGTATATATTCATGTTTTCGTCACCGAATAAAAGATATTCGGGAGTTATGTCTAATGCCTGAGAAAGCATTAGTAGATTTGAAGCAAGAGGTTTAGGCTCTGCAGCAGGATCGTCCATTTTTTCGATGTTTTCTAATCTTTGGATGGTTTTTAGACTAACACCACTTTTTTCGGCTAATTGTTGTTGAGTATATATTTCAGACCTTGCCTCTTTCAATCGCAATGAAAAATTGGAAAGGTTTTTTTTTGAATTTCGCATCCTCTCTTACATCTCCTTTTCGAAAATCATATCACAACAATGCCTTAAGGTAAAGAAAAAATGAATTGTCATATACTCATAATTGAGTATATATAATTTGCAATGTTCTGATAGGATAGAGATGAAGGGAGGTGATACCAATGCCACATTATATCTTAAAAACCACCAGGATCTTGTCCCTGCCAAACGGCAGGTGGTAGAGAGCCAGGGAAGCCGTAGCCAGCGTTATCATACGAATCACGGTGAAGCCTATCAAATGGATTGAGGATTCGTTGAAGTGGACACAGAAATGGAAGCACTTTGGTTCGAGATGATGATGTCAGAGAAATGCATACAGTAGCTGATATTTCATTAATAGAACAGGCTAGACAGGAATTGGAAGATGAAGCTGTAAAAGAGATGGTGAATATGAAGAGATGAGAAAAATAATAAAAGAAAAATCGGAACTACATATATGGTGGGATTGATATTCTGGAGGTGATTTTTATAGCCACATATGTTATTTCAGATATTCATGGACAATACAACATGTTCATGAAGTTGCTTGATAAAATCAAACTTAATATGAGTGTAATGAAATATCATGTTATGGAGGAATAAGAGTATGGATAAAAATAAAAAGATTTTAAAAGGTGTTGATCTTGCAGGTGTCATTGAAACTGGTGAAAAAAGGTGTCTGTTGAAAGGCGACTCTACTGAAACCGGAGTGTTGTATTTTGGAAAAAAGGGACGTGAAGTCGAGCTTCCCGTTGACAGTAAAGTGGTAATATTTAAAAATGATGGAGCTGTACAGATAGAAAAACTTGATTTTGGAAAAGAAGGGAGGCTGGATTATACTGCTGAGTTAAAAAGAAAAGGAATTACTTTCGATATACCAAAATCACTTCCGCAAAGTCCATTCAGGTGGCAGACGAGGTTTGAGTATGCATTGTTTGGTTATGGTTTGTCATCGCTGTTCTGTTTTGCGAAAAACGGCTGGGCGGTATTTAAAAGTTCCTATATTGGAGATGATTGCTATCGTAACTTTATTCTGACTATGAATGAAAAATCTTTTACGATTGGCGACAAGGTTATAGACGGAATTGTGGCGTATGATGCAGATTATGAATTTGTTGAAAGAGCACTCACCCGGAAACTTCATGTGGATGAAGGAGATGAACTACTTGGTTTTCTGAAAACTACGGAGCTGTATGATGTACGGATTGTTCCCAAGCATCAGATGGATTACATACAATTTTTTTCCGATGGTGATATATTCTATTGTGATACTAAGGGAATACTTGATAAAAGGAATAAGACGGTTGCTGGAATAAGGGAAGAGCTAGAGTTTCTATTGGACAATGCTTGGATTACCGACTGGGATGATATAAATAACCAGTGTTGCAATGAAGAATTTGACGGAACAAACCTGGAATATACTTATGCAGATTCTGAAGAAGCTGCGGATTTGGAAGAATACAAGGAACTGGTGAAAAGTGCAATCCCTGAAGGAGATGATGCTGATAATACGTTCATGTCATGGTGGGATTTAAAAGAAGGAAGCTCACTCCGGCAGGAAATTTCGAAAGTTATTGCACGGGAATTGAAGACCGAGGATATTACATATGATGAGCTTGTGCTGCGACTTGCTTTTTTCCTGAGTGGTATTAAGAATACCCGGGAGTTGCATCGCATGGTTGATTATGTAAAAGAATACCGGAAATCTGTGGGCATGTCCTGGCCAGGGAAGGAGAATAGTTAATGGCGATATATGTCACATCTGATATTCACGGAGAATATGACCTTTTTGTTAGACTTCTTGACATAATTAAACTACAGGATCAGGATACTCTATATGTGCTCGGGGATGTGGTTGACAGGGGACCACATCCCATAAGAACCCTGTTGAAGCTAATGGAAATGCAAAATGTGGTTTGCCTTGTCGGAAATCATGAGCTTATGGCTGTGGAGTGTCTTGAGTTTTTAATGCAGGAGATAACAGATATTTCAATAGAGTCACTTGATGAAAAGATGCTTGATAACCTTGTGACATGGCAGTATAACGGCAGCAAGACAACGATTGATGAATTTCAAAAATTATCAATGGACATGCAGAAAAAGGTTATTAGTTTTATCAAGGATTTCCTTGTGTATGAGGAACTAATTATAGAAGATAGAAACTATTTGCTTGTTCATGGAGGATTAGGGGATTTCTCACCCGACAAAGATATTGAAGACTTTTCTTTGAAAGAGCTGATATGGGACAGAGCCGATTATGAAGTGCAATATTATGAAGACAGATATGTGGTAACCGGCCATACCCCTACGCAGGATATTAAGAGTAATCCGAAGCCGGGATTTATTTTTTGTAAAAACAATCATATTGCTCTGGACTGTGGATGCAATAGACCCGGCGGGAGGCTGGCAGCAATTTGTCTTGATACTATGCAAGAGTATTATGCGGAAAGAGAGGATTAGTCTATAACTGACTGTTCCCGTTCTCCATCTTTGTGAGCGATGTATTTCATAGGAAATTCCTTTCTATGCAGTACACATGAAACATACACCTTTGCTATTCTTCTGTTTTTATTCCAGTATCTATAATCTTGCACAACACGCCCTGATCCAGCACAAACAAAATCTTTCCCCTGGCCGTATCTTCAATCTTATCGTACAATCTCCCGGCACTCATGGATTCTCCCTTTACCGTGTATGGACTATTGGCCACATAACCGCATTTTCCAAGTCCTTTCACCATTACCTGAATGGCCTCTTTGTCAAATTCATTATCCGGTTCTTTCACGAGCTGAACCTTCATTCCCTTTTCCATAAAGCCGGTACCATAATAATGCTTGCAGCCGGAGATGGTAAAATATAAATCTGTCATAGTGATGCTCTATCCCTCCCATAACTAAAACTGTTTTCGTTTGTTTTTATTATAGATGGAGGCCTGTCCTATAAAAATACCACCCTCACAACATTTAAAATGGGTATATAATCTAAAAAATCTTTATCCATTTTCGTATCAGTACCCCCAGTCTGCCTGCACAAGGTTGGTGTAATGCGCGTTTAACTCCATCGAAGAGTGGTACAGCATGGAGAGTATGTACTGAGGTTTCTTCTTGATCCGATCCCCGTGCTCTTTAAATTGCCACAGAACGTGCTCCACATCCGCATAGGTAAGTTTCATCAAATTTGCTTTTACGAGCTGTCTGGGCTTATCCTCGCCGTTTATACGGACCGTTCTACTCTCTGAGAGGAGAGCGTCCAGGATGATAGCCACAAACTCATCTATGAGCTTCATATCGTCCTCATGAGCGGTCAGCAGGTCGTTATAGCTGATATTCTCCCGGATCACAGCCAACAGCTCATTAAACGTCGGTCCGTTCGTCATGTCTTGATTGACAGACTGGACTTTATTATTGCTATTGTTTAATTCTTGGTTAGTATAATTTTTATTACGTTCCCGATTTTCTATAAATTGATTTTCTATATCTACGTTTTCTATTTCTTGAAAACCGGTAAGTAGAGAAACGGGGACCTCATACACTGTGCTTTCCCATCTGGTAATGCGTGTTCCCTGCTTGTTCCTGATCGGAATCTTCTCGTAATAGCCGCACTCTTTCAGCTCTTTTAGTCCTGCGTATACAGAGGCTTTGCCATCCGTGGAATAATTCACCAGATTTCCGACAATCACTTTCCAATTGTCCGGTTTACTCAGAAGATAGGCGAGTATACCTTTTGCTTTGTATGACAGTCTTATATCCTCCAGAAAGGATTTGTCCATCATTACGAAGTTACTAGGGCGTTTCTGTACCCGAATTACTTCGTTCAAACGTTTGTCTTCACTCATAGGCTACACTCCTCACTTACCACAGCTGCTTGCCTTTATGAGCCATCAGGAACGCCCAGAAGTCATCTCTCGGGACTACCATGCGTTTTCCCATCTTGAGAGTAGGGCAGTCCTGAATGTGCATGATCTGATAAGCTACTGCCTCGCAGACATTTAACAGTTCCTGGATGTGCCGGGCCTGCAAGATTGGAGGGTATTCCTCGATTTCTTTTGGTCTTGCGCTGGCAGTTTCATAAATTCTTGCCATAGTGTTTCCTCCTTTACTTTTTAATGTGCTTGTGGTATCATAGAGTTAAAATATCAAATGTGTATTTGAGCTTTAAACTCCATAGTTGAATCATACATTATTTGATTTAAATTGTCAAGTTTAAAACTTATTATTTTTATGTATTTTTAAACTGCACATTTAAAAGGAGGTGTTTGCATGGCACTAAAGGACGATCTTAAAGCGTTAATCATAAAATCTGGTTGGACTATGACACAGGTAGTAGAAGAATTAAACAAAAAGTACAATCGAAATACATCCGTACAGAATTTTAGTTCAAAGCTTAAACGAGAATCTTTAAAATATACGGAGGTAGAAGAGGTGCTTGAAATTATTGGGTATACAATTACTTGGAATCGAATCCAGGTGGAAGTACCAATTCAAATTTAACCACGCCAGAAGAGAGGCGTGGTTCTCTTATTTTTACGGGTAGGTTTAAGGTAGGTATATTTCAATAGAAGAAACACATTACTAAAGTGCTAAAAAGCCTTTATTTACAAGGTTTTCTTTAATATGAAGTTGCCAAGGTTCAATTTTGGGTATAAAAAAACCACCAGCTTACTGACTGATGGTCATTTTCGTTCTTTCATAATGAAATTTTTACATATTTTCCGAGTATACTTATTCGCTAATGTTATTTCTGGCGGAATTCTATTCGAATAGAATTTACATTTCATTTTCTAAGTTCTCACACTTAAAACCTATAGGTATTACAATCATTATTTTTTCAACCTTTCAATCTATTTTCTGGCAAGAATTCCCGCTTCTTGCTCACGCTCCCGCGAGGGAAGCGACCGATATGGCACCTTGCGAGCCAGAAGCATTCTTATTTCTTTCAATCCACGCTTCCACGAGGGAAGCGACTGCAAACATACACAATCATTCCATACATATTCTTAGATTTTTGTCTTGACAACTGAGCCACTATACTTATCTTTCTCTGATATTTTGCGTTTTTTGAGCAAAATTGAAAAAATCCAGAATCAGCGGGTCGTGTGCGGTCTATCGAAACAATCGTGGCAACGTCCATTCCCTTCTCATCCAAAGTTGCCATGGAGCGTGAAAATACGGAGCTGCGCGGGAAAGTCCGCAGCTATGAGGATGTAATTCAGCGTAATAATCTGTGGCGATTCTTCCATCCGCTCAGAGAAAAAGCGGTCACGAGGGACGAAGCTCGCTGATTCCTGTGTAGAGCCGGAAAAAACGCATTTTATCGAATGGGAGCGCGTCGGACAGGGCAGACATCGTCCGGCGCGCTCCTGTTTGAAAATCGCCATTTTTCCCAAGTCAAGAGCCGAAGAAAACCCCCGAAAAACACCCCTATTGCGTGACAGAGCCGCAGAAAGGATAAGCCTATGAGAACAGGACTTACCAAGTAGGAAAAGGCCACCGAAATCTATTTTGACGAGAAAGACCCCACCATCTTCATCCGCACCCACAACACCGACCTCAAAAACAGGCTGACCGCATACAACCGCAAACACCCTGCCGTCTGCAAGCTGACGGACGTAGACCCGGACACGGGCTGCAAGGAATTTGAGATTGAAAAGGGACGCTTCTCTTTCCGGCTGACCGCCCCATACAGAGAGGAACGCCGCAGGGCGGCAAG
>PVMN01000988.1_pt1 | contig 47367 bp, 45 predicted proteins | sample 1853401 | NCBI WGS metagenome assembly PVMN01 (sample SAMN08533510, study PRJNA380276) | Human gut metagenome, whole genome shotgun sequencing project.
CCTGTATCTCCTTCTGTTCTTCCGTATTCTTTGATAATCTGTTCTTTCATTTCTTTTGTGATCATTTGTCACTACCTCCTAAATATACTGTTAATTGCCTGATATTAAGCAGTGGTTGGAGATTCCATCTGCCGAACATCGGTTTTTCATACTTGCCTAGTGTACCATATGCCCCGAATCCTGTCAAGAAGGATTTTATCTTTCCCGCATCTGGCAGGTTTTCATATTCCTGTTCACAGGCTGCCTGTAAATAACCGCATTTCCGGAGCTTTTTCACCGGCTCTGTTATTTCTTATGATGATAACGGAAAAATTCTTTTGCGTAAGCAATATCCTGATCGATCTGAGCCTTCATCATTTCTATCGATTCAAACTTCTGCTCCGGTCTCTTAAAATGATAAAGCTGGATCTCTACCTCTTTTCCGTAGGCATCACCACTGTAATCCAGCAGATTGCTCTCAATCAGCATCCGGTTCTCATCGGATACCGTTGGCTTAAACCCGACATTACCGATTCCGTTGTACCAGATTCCATCAATCCTCACACTATCCAGATAAACTCCGTTCGGTGGAAGAAGTTTATCCCTTGACGGATGTACATTAAGTGTCGGAAATCCCAGTTTTCTGCCCAGCTGCCTGCCATGCTCTACTTTTCCCCGTACAGTATATGCATACCCCAGCATATCATTCACAGCTTCCATATTTCCCTTCCGAAGTTCTTCCCTGACATAGCTGCTGCTGATCTCCCGTTTTCCGTACATCTCTTTTTCAATCACAAAAAGTTCATATCCATACACATCGGCATATTCTGCAAGCATTTTTGCATCACCACGCTTGTCATGCCCAAAGTGGAAATCCGTTCCGATCACAATATACCGGGCATGAATTTTCTCAATCAGGATCTTCCGGATGAAATCCTCTGCCGACATACTTGTAACATCTTCGGAAAACGGGCATTCCAGCAGTACATCTACTTTCTTGTCCAGAAGACATCTGCGCTCCTCATTGGACATAATCCCTTCTCTTGATTTTCCAAGCTTTTCATAAAGCGGATTCATATCAAATGCAAACACAACAGAACGAACGCCTTTTTTCGCCTTCAGCTGACATACTTTTTTGATCAGCTTCTGATGTCCTCTGTGAACTCCATCAAATTTGCCGAGTGTGATTGCTGCCTCTCTGGAATCCTGATAGGCTTCCAGCCCTCTGATATAGTCCATGTTCTTTCCTCTTTAATTACTTTTTTTCATTTCCATCAAAAAACATTTTTACAATCTTGAAGAGATCGTCTTTCCTGCAGTAACAGTAAATCGCAATAAACTGATGCGATTCATCGTACACGCGGACTCTCTCATCGTTCTCATACTCCTTTAATGCTGTTTCCTGTGAAATATCTCTTTTTCTGAAACTATTCCCGTTCCGTACTGCCGCGGCCGTTTTTGGTGGCAGTACGACCTGTGCATACGTTGGAAACATTTCATCTATCGCGATGATCTTCTCCTCCAGAATTCCTTCTTTCTGAAGCTGTGCAATTTCACCGAGCCGGATACTGTCTTCAAGTCCAAACCGCTCTACACGTGTTCTCAAAAGCTCTTTCATGCATCCGCCACAGCCAAGCTTCTGACCGATATCATGACACAGTGTACGGATATATGTTCCCTTTGAACAGGTCACTTCCAGTTTTACCTCTGGAAGATTGATCTCCAGGATCCGGATCTCATGAATCGTGATTCTTCGTGCTTTCCGCTCTACTTCTTGGCCCTCTCTGGCAAGCTCATAAAGCTTTTTCCCGTTAACTTTGAGTGCCGAATACATCGGCGGAATCTGATCGTATTCTCCCTCAAAGCTGCGGATCACATTTTCCACTTTTTCATTGGTCAGATCTTCTGTGCTATGTTTTTCCAGAACCTGACCGGAAGTATCCTGTGTATCCGTCACCTGACCGAGAAGAAGAACCGCCTGATAGGTTTTATCTTTATCTGTCAGCAGGTCACAAAGCTTTGTTGCTTTCCCAAAGCAGACCGGAAGTACTCCTTCGGCATCCGGATCAAGGGTTCCGGTATGCCCGATCTTTTTCTGCTTTACGATTCCACGCAGCTTTGCGACCACATCATGGGACGTATAGCCTTTTTCTTTATATACATTCAGTACGCCATGTATCATTCCGCTTCGCTCCCACTGTTAAACTGAAGTTCCAGTCTTCTTGCCAGATTGTTGATGATATCATGTGGTGTGGCAGTCATGGTGAATCCGGCTGCCCTTGCGTGTCCGCCGCCGCCAAAATAGCTTGCAACTACACTTACATCTATCTTTTCACTGGATCGCAGACTTACCTTAAAAGTTCCATGTTCAAGCTCATACATAAAAATTGCAACATCGATACCTTTTGTGAGTTTCAGCTGGCTTACGATTCCATCCAGATGTTTCGCTTTTACCTGGTAGAAATCCATCTCTTCTTTTGTAACGTAAGATACAATACATCTTCCGTCCATAAAAAGAAAGCTTTCCAACAATGCACGCCCCAGAACCTGGTTCTGTGCATAGGTCTTTTCATCAAAAGTCTCTGTAATTATTTTTGTAAAATCAATCCCTTTTTCCATCAGTGCTGCTGCTGCGCGCATGGTCGACGGATGGGTACAGGAATAACGGAACACACCGGTATCATGCACCATTCCTGTGTAAAGGCACTCGGCAGTCTCCACAGACATCTTCCCATAATCCAGCAGATCGTAGATCAGCTCACTTGTCGAGCTTGCATCTGGCACGATATAGTTCTGGTCTGCAAAACTCTGGTTGCTCACATGATGATCTACACAGAATCTTACTGCCGCTTTTTTGAAAAGGACTGCCGAAAATCCAAGTCTTCCCATATCCCCGCAATCCAGTGCGATAAACAGATCATAGGTTTTTTCTTCCGTCACTTCATGCCGGATCTTATCTGTATTTTTCATGAACTTCAGTGTATTCGGAAGCTCTTCCAGATAAACATCGATCTCTTTTTCAGGAAAATTCTCTCTGACATAGTTATACAATCCCATGCAGGAACCAGCACAGTCCCCATCCGGGCGGACATGTCCGCCAAGTGCGATCGTCCCGGCTTTTGAAATTGCATCTAATAACATACTAATCATCCTCTTCCCGTAAATCTCTTGTTACATCATCAATTTTCTTTGACATCCGGACACCATATTCAATGGACTGATCCAGTACGAACTTGATCTCCGGTGTGTTACGCATATTCAGTGTATGAGCAAGTTCGCGGCGGATATAGCCTTCTGCGCTCTGTAATCCCTTCAGGGTATCAGCCTGGGCTTTTTCATCGCCCAGGACACTGATATAGGCTTTGCAGGTTTTAAGATCCGGAGCAACCTCTACCGCTACAACCGAAGTCATCGGTGCAACACGCGGATCCTTGATCCCTCCACGCAGAATAGTACTCAGTTCACGCTGTACCTCTGCGTTTACTCTTGTATTCTTAATGCTGTTTTTTCTCATTATCTACCCTTCTTTATCTAGGAACTTCCACCATCTTGAATGCTTCTACCTGGTCTCCTTCTTTGACATCGTTGAAACGTTCAAATACGAAACCACATTCATATCCGGCTTTAACTTCCTTCACATCATCTTTGAAACGCTTTAATGAAGCAAGCTTTCCATCATAGATCACAACGCCGTCACGAACGATTCTTGCCTGGCAGTCACGTTCAAATGTACCGTCAAGGACATAAGATCCTGCAATTGTTCCGACTCCGGAAGCCTTGAATGTCTGACGTACTTCGGCATGGCCAAGTACCTTTTCTTCAAATACAGGCTCAAGCATACCCTTCATGGCTGCTTCAACGTCTTCGATCGCATTGTAGATGACACGGTACAGTCTCACATCAACGCCTTCACGTTCTGCCGTTTCCTTTGCAGTTGCGTCCGGACGTACATTGAATCCGATAATGATCGCATTGGATGCTGCTGCAAGCGTAACGTCAGATTCATTGATCGCACCAACACCACCATGGATGATCTTGACAACGACTTCTTCATTGGAAAGTTTGACAAGACTCTGCTTGATCGCTTCTACAGATCCCTGTACGTCTGCTTTTACAACGATTCCAAGTTCTTTTAAGTTGCCTTCCTGGATCTGGTTGAACAGATCATCCAGAGACATCTTGGACTTGGTTTCTTCCAGTTTCTTGATCTTGTTCTGACTGATGAATGTCTCTGCAAAGCTTCTTGCATCTTTATCATTCTTGCAGCCAACAAATACTTCACCTGCATTCGGCACATCATTAAGACCGAGGATCTCAACCGGCATAGAAGGACCTGCTTCTTTTACACGGCGTCCCTGGTCATCCATCATGGCACGTACTTTACCATATGCAGAACCTGCTGCGATCGGATCTCCGACACGGAGTGTACCCTTCTGTACAAGAACGGTTGCAACCGGTCCTTTTCCTTTGTCAAGCTCAGCCTCAATTACAAGACCTCTTGCGCGGCGGTTCGGATTTGCTTTCAGTTCCATCACTTCTGCGGTAAGAAGAACCATTTCCAGAAGCTCTTTGATTCCTTCTCCTGTATGAGCAGATACCGGTACACAGATGGTGCTTCCGCCCCAGTCTTCCGGAATCAGTTCATATTCGGTCAGTTCCTGTTTTACACGGTCGATATTGGCACTTGGCTTGTCGATCTTGTTGATCGCAACTACGATCTCGATCCCTGCTGCCTTTGCATGGTTGATCGCTTCTACAGTCTGCGGCATGACACCGTCATCTGCTGCAACAACCAGGATTGCAATATCGGTAGAATTTGCACCACGCATACGCATTGCGGTAAATGCTTCATGTCCCGGTGTATCGAGGAAGGTAATTTTCTCACCGTTGATTTCCACAACTGAAGCACCGATATGCTGTGTGATTCCACCTGCTTCTCCTGCGATGACATGGGTATCACGAATCTTGTCAAGAAGAGAGGTTTTACCGTGGTCAACGTGTCCCATAACGCAGACTACCGGCGGACGTTTCTTCATTTTCTTTTCGTCTTCTTCGTCTTCTTTCAGAAGTTCTTCGATCACATCGACTACTTCTTCTTTTTCACAGAGCACATCGAATTCCAGAGCGATTTCTTCAGCTGTCTCGTAATCAATTTCCTGGTTGACTGTTACAATCTTGCCCTGCATGAAGAGTTTCTTAACGATTACGGATGGCTGGATCTTCATTGCATCTGCAAGTTCCTGGATTGTAAGTACTTCCGGAATTGTGATCTGCTTGATCTGCTCCTCCACAACCTCTTTCTTCGGCTGTGGTTTTACCATTTTCGGCTGAGCGTTATTGTTTTTGCCCTTTTTGCCTTTCTGCAGTCTGTCTTCGTTCTCTTCATTTCTGTTATATTCTTTCTTCTTGTGCGCATCTTTTGGTTTGTTGCGGCTTGGTTTCTGTTCTGCGATTGCAGGTGCCGGAATAGACGGGCTGGATTTTCTTCTGTCGTCACGGCGTCCGCCATCACGCATCTCTCTTCCGTCTCTGTTATCACGGTTATCTCGATTATCTCTTCTGTCTCCGCGGTTCTGGAATCCGCCATCTCTTCTTCCATCACCCGGGCGTCCCTGTCTCTGATCCTGACCGTTTCTTTGTCCGTTTGGATTTCTGCGCTGTCTGTTATCACGGTTTTCTCCCTGCGGACGATCCTGTCTGTTTCCATTCTGCGGGCGTCCCTGACCATTTCCATTCCCCTGCGGGCGTTCCTGTCTGTTTCCGTTCTGCGGACGTCCCTGGCCATTTCCCTGAGGGCGTCCCTGGCTGTTACCATTCTGTGGACGTTCCTGTCTGTTTCCATTGCCCTGTGGGCGTCCCTGACCATTTCCATTGCCTTGCGGGCGCTGTCCGTTCCGACTGCCCTGCGGGCGTCCCTGACCATTACGGCCTCTTCCGCCGCCCTGTGAGTTCTGCGGTCTGAAAACCTGAACGATATTTTTCTTCTTCGGGGTATCTTCAGAAGTTTTTTCACTTTTTACTGCATCAATCTGTTCATCTGAAAGTGTACTCATATGACTTGCCACCTCAATTCCTTTGTCTTTTAATATAGAGAGTATTTCTTTGTTTGTCTTATTCATCTGTTCTGCCAGTTCATATACTCTTAATTTTGCCATAAATCTACCTCCTGTATACAGTTCCTATTATCCTTCTTCCATATCCAGATGTTTTCTGATTCCTTTTGCAAACCCTGCATCTGTTACTGCAAGCGAAGCGCGGAACTCTTTTCCCATCGCATGGCCCAGGGTATCTTTATCTTCAAAAAAGTATATTGGCACTTTATAAAAATCACACATGTTCTGAAATTTCTTTTTTGTATTGTCCGATGCGTCGTCTGCCACAATCACCAGATGCGCGCGTCCTTCTTTGACTTCTTTTTCTGTCATGAATTCCCCGCTCTTTGTCTTGCCGGCTTTGGTCGCCAGACTGATCATCGATAATGCTCTATTTATGTTCAAGCTGCTCCAGCTCCTTTTCCAGATTTTCGTATATCTCTTTTGGTATCGCCTGTTTGAAAGAACGTTCCAGTCCTTTATTCTTTATTGCTTCCTGCAAACATTTTCCGGAAAAGCACAGATATGCCCCGCGCCCGTTCTTACGTCCGGTTGCGTCCAAAATGAATTCGCCTTCTGCTGTTTTCAGAACACGCAGCATTTCTTTTTTATTCTTCATTTCCTGACATCCCACGCATTTACGCATCGGGATCTTTTTGGTCGTACTCAAATAATCACCTCTGTCTATTCTTCATACAGATCAAGATCATCTGCTACTTCTTCCTCTGATTCTTCATCAGCAGAATATTCTTTGTCTGAATACTCTTCCTCCTGATAATCATCTTCATAATTCTCAGCCATATTCATATAATCTGCCGGAAGTTCGCCAGACTCGATCGCCTGTGTTTCGTTCTTGATATCGATCTTATATCCGGTCAGTCTTGCTGCAAGACGTGCATTCTGACCTTCTTTACCGATTGCAAGTGAAAGCTGGTAATCCGGTACAATTACACTTGCTGTTCTCTCATCCGGATCAGCCATTACAGAAATAACCTTCGCCGGGCTGAGTGCATTCTCGATCAGGATTGCCGGGTTATCACTCCAGTTGATGATATCAATCTTTTCACCGCGGAGTTCATTTACAACGGCTCCGACTCTGGCACCGTTCATACCAACGCATGCTCCAACCGGATCTACATCCGGGTCGTTAGACCATACTGCGATCTTGGTACGGGAACCTGCTTCTCTTGCAATGCTCTTGATCTCTACAATACCATCACGCACCTCGGTTACTTCCGCCTCAAAAAGACGCTTAACCAGTTCCGGATGTGTTCTTGATACAAGGATCTTTGGTCCTTTTGTCGTGTTCTTCACCTCTACAACGTAAAGTTTGATACGCTCTGTCGGCTCGAATTTCTCACCTTTTACCTGCTCATTCTCAGTAAGGATCGCATCTGCTTTTCCAAGGTTTACACTGACATTCTTGCCAATATATCTCTGAACCACACCTGTCACGATATCTTTTTCTTTTTCAAAGTATTGATCATATACAACTTTTCTTTCTTCTTCACGGATCTTCTGAAGAATCAGATTCTTTGCATTCTGTGTTGCGATACGTCCGAAAGATTTGGACTCAACCGGGATCTGTACGATGTCGCCGATCTCATAAGAAGGATCGATCATCTTCGCATCTGCAAGACTGATCTGTTCTACTTTGTCCTCTACTTCTTCTACAACGGTCTTCTCCTGGATCAGAGTGTAATCGCATGTCTCCTTATCCATAATTACTTTGATATTGTCTGCTTTTCCGAAATGATTCTTACATGCATTGATCAGTGAATTCTCAATGGCATCCATCAGAGTATCTCTGCTGATATCTTTTTCCTCTTCAAGAATTGTAAGTGCTTCTAATAATTCGGTATTCATTTCCTTCTTCCTCCTGTCACTAGAAATCGAACGCCAGACGGATCAGTGCGATGTCTGCTTTATCAAATGTCATCGTCTCGCCGTCTTCATATTCAATGGTAACTGTATCTTTATCATAATCTTTTAAGATTCCAATAAACTCTTTCTGTCTGTCGATTGCCCGGTAAGTACGAACCTCTACTTCTTCTCCCAGGCTTCTTGCAAAGTCTTTTTCTTTCTTCAGCGGTCTGCCAAGTCCCGGCGAACTCACTTCCAGAATATACGCTTCATCGATAAAATCCTTCTCATCCAGAATGTCTGAAAGTTCCCGGCTTACAACCTCACAGTCATCGACCATAATTCCTCCCGGCTTATCAATATAAGCACGCAGGTACCAGTTTCCGCCCTCTTTTACATATTCTACATCCCAGAGATCAAATCCATGCTTTTCCACGATTGGGTTCAGAATCTCTTCTGTTTTCTGTTCATATACTTCTTTTTTTGACAATCTGCAACTTCCTTTCTTAATCAGGCTCCAAAAATCTGTCCGATTTTGGTTGTATGACTGGCAAAAAGAAGAGTGAACTTTCGTCCACTCTTCTGCCAGATTTCTTATGTAACTGCATACAGTATAGCACTACTTTTCCTGAAATGCAAGGATTTTTAAAATATATGCCTGATTCTCTTTGTAAAGACGCTTTCCGTCGTTCTCTTTCAGCCATTTTACAACCTGGATATCTGCTGCCCAGTCATCTGCCCAGACTTCATCACCTTCGCCACGCGCCGCCGCTTTTTCTGCGATGTATCCCGCCGGGTCTTCCGTAAGATCTTTCAGTACTTCATATGCTTTTTCGTTCTTATCATCCAGATCCTGTATCAAAACAACGGTTTCTGTATCCGGTGTCTTTCCATCGAGTGCCTGCAGCTGTTCATTATATTTTTCCAGATTCTCCAGGCTGTCCTTCGCATCCTCCAGACATTCTGTCAGGATTTCGATCTCCGTTTTTCCAGTACCACCCTTTGCAACCGGGCGGATAGATATTTCTGAATCAGCAGTCGTCTTTTTCAGCTCTGCCCGAATCCTCTCCTCATCGTGATCCATTCTTCCGATATCATATCCAAAGTAAAAACCGCCAATTCCAATCACAACAAGAAGAACGATTGCAAAAATTCTTTTTCCGGATTTTTTCTTTTTCATCTTCCGTCCTCCTTACCCTAATATCGTACCTGCTATAATTCCAAGGATCATTCCGCCGATCCCGGTTCCCGCAAGCGCCGCAAGATATAAGAGTACCTTCACCGCTTTGGATTTCTCCTTTTTCACCTTTGGAAGTGCCGGACCAGGCTCCGGTGTTCGCCTCTCCTGCGTCTGTTCCGGTGTCTCCTGCCGCGGCATTCTTTCGATTTCTTCTTGTGTCGGATAGGCAAACGGCATCACATCTGCTTCAAGAGCTGAAAATAATTTTCCATCGATCCACTGAAAATACTGCCAGATCGCCGCATCAAACATCCGGTGGGTGTCCAGAAAATGATACCAGGATTCCACAAAGGTTTTTGTTCGGAAATATTCTCTATACGCCGGTTCCTCCAGAATATCCTTCCAATGATACAGCTTATTCCGTTCCTTTTCATTCAAATACAGACTGATGCACTGCTCCATGATTTTCCGGACCTCACGGTCATCCGCGCCTTGTCGCTCAGAAGCATCCGCCATATTCTGGAACTGACGGGTCCAGTCACTTTCCCACGCTTCTGAGTCGTCCTTCGGTTGCTCAGGAGGTTCTACTGACTGTGTAGCACTCTCCTCTGACTTCTCATCTTTCTCCCGAGAATTTTCCATGCGATCTTCTCCGGATTCTTCTTCCATCCGCCGCGGCTCTTCCGGCATCTGCGGCTCTTCCCCTCTTCCCGCATTGCGCTCCGCCCACGCAAGCGCCTCTTCATAGGCATCGTGGATCCTCTGGAATTCCTCCGGGTGTTCTTCCGGGTGGAACTCCCGGGACTTCGCCGCATACGCCCGCTTTATCGTTTTCTTTTCCGTTGTTGGTTCAATCCCAAGTACCGTAAAACAGTTCATCACTGCTGCCTCCTCCACTCATCATACAGATAAGCTTCTATCTTGACCGGCACCGATCTCTTCGGTGTATTCTCCACAATATCCAGAAGCTCACTTGTCCTTGTATACGCCTTCTCGATCGTCCGCAAATCCTGTGCATTTAATGCAACTGAAAAATCTGCCAGGATCTTGTCCAGATATTTTCGGATTTCTCCGGTGTTTTCTTCGTAAAGACGGTCGCCTCTTTCCAGCAGAAGCCGGTTCTTTTCCTGCTCTCTCGGATGGATCTTAATCTTCTGCAGCTCTTTTCTTCTTTCCTCAATCTGCTCTGGTGTCAGATGGATATTTTTGTTGACGATCACCTTACTGAAATGCTCCTTGGTGCTCACCACGGTCACATCCACTTCCAGAATTCCGTTAATGTCATAGGTAAATCGGACATCCACCGCTTCCCTCTGATCCTCTCTTCTTGCCAGCGGCACCAGCACACGGATCCGTCCGAGCTCCAGATTCTGGTCTGCATAGCGGTGCTCGCCCTGTAAAATCGTGATATCACAGTATTCCTGGAACTGATGTACCGTCCAGTATCGCTCCACCCGGCTGATCGGAAGAACCGAATTCCGCTCAATGATCGGAGACATGATCGCCGGTCCTTTCGGATCCCCGTGAATGATCTCGGTTCCGAGTGTAAACGGACATATATCTGTAAGAAGTACATCCCGCACTGCCTGCTGTCGTTCCTTAATCCCGGCATACATTCCGGCGCCGACCGCAACCGCAACATCCGGATCGATCTCACACCGCGGTCTTTTGCCACTCAAAAACTGCAGATAATTCTGCACGATCTTCATCTTACCGGATCCACCGATCATAATGATCTCGTCAATATCCTCCCATCCATAACCACTGTCGTTCATCGCCCGTTTCAGCGGAATCCCGATTCCTTCCAGCAGCTTTGCAGACACCTCCAGAAGTCCTTTCGCATCCAGTTTCATCCGGTAAATCTGTCCGCCGATCACAACCTCCATCTCGCCCTCCGGCGCATCAGTCAGTGTACGTTTCAGCTTCTCACTCTCCCGGATCAGGCTGGCTCTTTCTTCATTAGTGATCTTTCCTTCATCAATCCGATTGACACTTAGGAATTTTTCCGCAATTGCACGGTTCACATCATCCCCACCGAGATGATTGTCTCCGGCAACTGCCACAATCTCGATCACACTGTCAAATGCATCTACGATCGAGATATCCAGGGTTCCTCCGCCAAAATCAAACACCAGAAAGGTCTGATCCTCCTTAGTCTTTCCAAAGCGATAGGCAAGTGCTGCCGCCGACGGCTCATTGACCAGACGCTCCACAGTAAGTCCGGCAAGCTCTCCTGCCATCTTCGTCGCATTTCTCTGAAAATCATTAAAATACGCCGGGACACTGATGACTGCCTCTTCAACCGGCTCACCCAGGTATTTTTCCGCATCTTCTTTCAGCTGCCGCAGGACCATGGACGACAGATCTGCCGCTGTAAACCGCCTGTTTCCAAGCATAAATGTCTTCTCCGTTCCCATAAAACGCTTGAAACTTGCCACTGTACTTTCCGGATGGGAGATCAGACGCTCTTTCGCCGTTCTTCCTACCAGCATCTCACCGTTCTCATCAATTCCTACTACCGACGGTGTTAAATATTCTCCCAGATTATTTGGAATCAACGTGCATTTATCATCCTGCCACACGCTTACCAGACTGTTTGTTGTTCCAAGATCAATTCCTACCGTTGCCATACGATCGACCTACTTTCTCATTCGTGTTCCTGTCCCATCTCTTTTCGCCCGTTTCAAGCGGTTCAGTGTCACTTCTTTTTCATGGAAGATCACCTTGCTCTCCGTTCCTTCTTCAAACAGATATACCTCTTCCACGCTGTCATTTTTCTGTAATTTCATACCGCGCACACCAACTGCACCCTTTTTCTTCTCCGAAACTTCTTCTGCCGGGAAACGGAGCACAAATCCATTCTCCGTCATCAGAACTACATCCTGCACATCCCGGATCGGCCGGATACTTACCAGTGCATCTTCATCCTGCAGTTTCGTTGCCGCGATTGTCCGCTTAGTTACCTGGAATTCACTTCCTGCCACCTTTTTGATCATTCCCTGCTTCGTGACAAACAGGAATTTTGAGAAAAAGAGTTCTCTGTCATCACACAGATATACGATTTCTTCTTTTGTACTGTCAAAATTACTTACATTGTCGATTGGAAATCCTTTGTCCCTGAACTTTCCATAAGGGAGATCCATCACTTTGATCTGATGCATCTTGCCATCCGATGTAAAAAGACACAACTTGCCGGTATTCATGCAGCGCAGAATATACTTATTCTCCTTATCTGCCGCTTCCCGGTTACGTTCATAGACGGATCCATCCACCGTCTTTGCATAACCAAAACGGTCCATCAGAAGGACAACCTCCTGCTCCTGTACTTTATTTTCCTCAAACACAGCTTCTTCTGCATTCTCGATCTTCGTTTTACGCTTCACGGCATATTCTTTTTTCAGCGCATCCAGATCATCAATGATCACCTGCGCCATAGAATCATAATTATTCAGAATATCCTCATATTTTGCAATATTTGCAAGCGTTGTCTCATGCTCCTTCATCAGCGCCTCGATTTCCAGACCGATCAGCTTGTACAGACGCATCTCCAGAATTGCCTGTGCCTGCCGGTCGGTAAACCGGAGCATGGATGCCATCTTCTCAGATCTTTTCGACTTAAACTTGATCTTCTCCGTCGTACCTGTTGTCAGACATTCTTTTGCATCCCTGATGGACGAGCTTCCACGCAGGATCTCAATGATCAGGTCGATCACGTCACACGCCTTGATCAGACCCTCCTGGATTTCTTTTTTATCCTGCTCTTTTTTCAGCAGCGTCTTGTATTTTCTGGTTGCAAGTTCAAACTGGAAATCTACATGATGTTCGATGATACGTTTGAGTCCCAGTACTTCCGGTCTGCCATCAGCTACCGCAAGCATATTGACACCAAAGGTATCCTCCAGTCTGGTCTTTTTATAAAGCATGTTGATCAGATTGTCCACATCTGCATCACGCTTCACTTCAATTACAATACGGATTCCTTCCTTGGAAGACTGATTGGAAATATCTACGATGTCACTGGTCTTCTTTGTCTCCACCAGATTGCAGACATCGTTCAGAAATTTACCGATTCCGGCTCCGATCATGGTGTACGGGATTTCGGAAATGACGATCTTCTTCCGTCCGCCTTTTATCTCTTCCACATCTACTTTTCCACGAATCTTGATCTTTCCGGTTCCAATCTCATAAATTTCTGCCAGATCATCTTTATTGACGACAATCCCGCCTGTCGGGAAATCCGGTCCTTTGATGTACTTCATCAGCTGTTTTGTCGTGATGTCATTGTTCTTCATGTATGCCTTAACCGCATCCACAATCTCACCCAGGTTATGTGTCGGAATACTGGTTGCCATACCAACTGCGATTCCTTCCGCACCGTTCAGCAGAAGGTTCGGAATTCTTACCGGAAGAACTGCCGGCTCTTTTTCTGTCTCATCAAAATTCGGTACAAAATCAATGATATCTTTGTCCAGATCGGCAAGATATGCCTCCTGTGTGATTTTCGCCAGTCTTGCTTCAGTATAACGCATGGCTGCAGCCCCGTCTCCTTCAATGGAGCCGAAGTTTCCATGACCATCTACCAGGATCATTCCTTTTTTGAATTCCTGTGCCATAACAACCAACGCTTCATAGATCGAGCTGTCTCCATGTGGATGATATTTACCCATGGTATCCCCGACAATACGCGCGCATTTACGGTATGGTCTGTCATAACGGATTCCCAGCTCATACATGTCATAGAGTGTTCTTCTCTGTACCGGTTTCAAACCATCCCTGACATCCGGGAGGGCTCTGGAAATGATAACACTCATGGCATAGTCAATATATGATTTTTTCATCAGCTCCGAATATTCCGTCCGGATGATCTGTGACTCTTCCATTTTCTCTTACCTCTTCTAGTTTATGTTTTCTGATACACAGACTTTCCCCTTTTGAAAATCCATGCCTTTCCGATCTGTTTTTAAATATCCAGTTCTGCCTCTGTCGCATTTTCATAAATAAATGCGCGGCGCGGCGGAACTTCTGTTCCCATCAGCATCTCTGTTACACCGGATGCCATACGTGCATCCTCGATCTCGATCCGTTTCATCATTCGAGTTTCCGGGTTGAGGGTTGTCTCCCAGAGCTGCTCTGCATCCATTTCACCCAGACCTTTGTATCGCTGCAGGGTAAAGTCGGAATGTGTCTTTCTATATCTCTCCAGTGCCTTATCATCGTAAAGGTACTCTTCTTCTCCCTTTTTCGGCATTGCCTTATAAAGCGGCGGCATTGCCACGTAGACATGACCTTCGTATATCAGTTCCGGCATAAACCGGTAGAATAAGGTCAGCAACAGTGTGGAAATATGCGCTCCATCCACATCCGCATCCGCCATGATGATAATCTTGTCATACCGCAGCTTTGTGATATCAAAGTCATTACCGTATCCCTCTGAAAATCCACATCCGAATGCATTGATCATGGTCTTGATCTCGGCATTTGCCAGAACCTTATCGATGCTTGCTTTTTCCACGTTCAGGATTTTCCCACGGATCGGCAGGATTGCCTGATACATTCTGTCGCGGGCAGTCTTTGCGCTTCCTCCCGCAGAATCTCCCTCAACGATGAAGATTTCACATTTGGATGCATCCCTGCTCTCACAGTTGGCAAGCTTACCGTTACTGTCAAAAGAATATTTCTGCCTGGTCAGAAGATTCGTCTTTGCCTTTTCCTCGGTCTTACGGATCTTTGCTGCTTTTTCCGCACAGGAAAGAACCTTTTTCAGTGTCTCCAGATTCCGGTCAAAGAAACGCGGGATCTCATCACTGGTCACCTTTCCGGTCGCTTTTGCCGCATCCTGGTTGTCCAGCTTTGTCTTGGTCTGTCCTTCAAATCTCGGATCCGGGTGCTTGATCGATACGATCGCCGTCATTCCGTTCCGTACATCCGCACCGGTAAAGTTGGCATCCTTATCCTTTAACACACCAATTTCACGGGCATACTGGTTCATGATCGTCGTAAATGTCGTCTTGAACCCGGTCAGATGAGTTCCCCCTTCCGCATTATAAATATTGTTGCAGAAACCTAATACATTTTCATGAAATTCATTCACATACTGGAATGCAACTTCCACTTCGATACCTTCTGCTTCTCCTTTATAGTAAACCGGATCGTGGATCACTTCTTTTTTGGAATTCAGATCCTTGATAAATCCAATGATCCCATCCGGTTCATGATACTCGATCCTCTCTTCCTGTGTCTTTCTTTTATCTGTAAATATAATCGTCAGTTCCGGATTCAGGTAGGCTGTCTCATGCAGTCGGCTCTTGATCTCTTCCTCTTTAAATCTCGTCTTCTCGAAAATTGTCGGATCCGGAAGAAAATTGACACAGGTTCCGGTCTTTTTGGTCTTTCCGATCACCGGAAGAAGCCCATCCTCCAGTTCTACCACCGGAATTCCTCTCTCATAACGGTCGTGGTGGACCGCACCGTCACGGCTGATCTTTACATCCATATAAGTAGATAGTGCATTAACAACCGAAGAACCTACTCCGTGCAGACCGCCACTTGTCTTGTATGCTGAATCATCGAACTTACCTCCCGCATGTAGGGTGGTATATACGATTCTGGCCGCCGATACTCCTTTTGCATGCATACCTACCGGCACACCGCGTCCATTATCTGTTACCGTTGCAGAACCGTCCTTTTCCAGTGTCACCTCTATCTGTGAACAAAATCCTGCCAGATGCTCATCTACCGCATTATCTACAATTTCGTACACCAGGTGGTTAAACCCCTTGGTACTGACGCTTCCAATATACATTCCCGGTCTTTTCCGGACGGCTTCAAGTCCTTCCAGAATGGTAATACTCTCCGCGTCATATGTAGTCTTTTTTGCCATTTTCTTTCTCTCCTCTTATGATCTATCCTAAAATATCCAGGTAAAATCCTGCGGCAGCAGCCTCCTTACAATTTCCCGGATTCCCTGATCTGTTTCTTCAATTCAGTAAGAAAAATTCTATCTCAATTTCAATCCTCTTGTCAAGCCAAATTGACCTTCCCTGCCATTATAACATATTTTATATCATTAAACTTCTGTAGTTTCCATTCTGTCATAAGAATACTCCCTCTATCGTCCGGTCAGCACACTATTTAAAAGGTCTGCCAGCACCTCCATGGCATTTCGCATTTCCTCTACCGTGTTGGTCTGCGCGCCCGCCTCAATAAGAAGCATCCGCGGCATCAGATCCATATTGTATTTATAGCCGCGAAGATAGTTTCTCCTTGCAAATCCCGGATATTTTGTTTCTGCCGCAATCTTCATCTGCAGGGAAAATGCAAGATTATCCTGCAAATATGGATTGGCCATTCCGACAAGGTCTCCGTTTACCCGTGTCCGGCTCAGTCCGTTAAAAAACATGATCTGTGCCGTCGGTTTCCCATTTATCTCTGTCACCAGATGCGTAGTATCCGCCACGCCGTCTCTATGCAGATCGATCACCACTTCGATACTCGGATTTTCCGCAAGGATCTGTTCCACCTCAGGTTTGGCAAATTCATAGGCCTCGCTCCGGTCCAGTTTCCCATTGATCAGATCATATACACCCTCATGATGCATGGTCGGAATCTTGTATTTGTTATTTAAAATCTCCGTCAGATAACGCCCGATCCCTACAATTGAGGTGGACGGATCATTGTCCGAATCTGCAAATGTCTCCTGAGAATGGGTGTGATAGATCAGGATTTTCGAACCGCCCGTACTCAGATCGATCCTCAAATCCTTTCCAAGCAGCTCCGAAGCGTTCAATTCCGAAGGATTGATATAAGTCACGCTGTCCACCGTATAAAAATTGCTCACAAGATATTCAAAATCATTTAGCCGCTCCATCGAAAGATCCATCGTCGGTACGGACGCCTGCCTTGTCTCTTCACTTTTGTCTTTCCCGATAAGCTGTCCATTTTCATCCACCGAATTTTCTTCTTCTGCCTGCTTTTTTGCAAGAATCGCATAGGTAGCTTCATCTTCTGTCAGAAGCTCTGCCGCCTCCCGTTCAGTCACATAATTGCCAAGAGGAATCAGGGCAGATGCCATGTGGACAACAGCCTCCGTCATCCGGATTTCCCCTTGTTTTTTTTCCGTATATGTAACTCCCGGCATATAAAGCCGCTCCGCATTCTCCTGAACACTCTGGATCATCCTGATCTTCCAGGACTTCGGGATCAGTGAACCGCTGCTTTTTGCTTCCAGTCCCCAGATTCCCAAAATCATAATGGCAAGAAGCACACAAATTCTCTGTTCTTTTTTCATCTGCGCGCCTCCCTGCCAGTTTCTGAAGATCGCTGTAGCAAAACCATATCTTTCCAGACTGGATCCTGCCCCGGACCTTTTGTGTCATATTGACATAATATATGCAGCTCACTGCCTGATTATGTCGCTGAAGCTGTAAAAAGCATATTCAGTGCCTCCGAAATCGTATAACTGATTCTCCTGACGGTCTCATCAATATCTTTTGGTGTTACAAACATTCCATTTAAATGTGGCGCGATCAGTTCTTTGATCAGCTCATATTTTTCTGCCGGACTGTATCCTTTGATCACACTTGCCATGCCTTTTAAAGATTCAGATACTTCCACTGCACTGAGCAGATTATCCATCGTATCGCCTACAATGGTTGCCGCATCCACTACAGTCGGCACACCGATTGCAATCACCGGGATCCCGACTGTCTTTTCCGTGATTGCATTTCGGTGATTTCCCACCCCGGATCCCGGATTGATTCCCGTATCCGCAATCTGGATCGTCCGGTTCAGCCTTTTTGAATTTCTCGCTGCCAACGCATCGATCACCAGAAGGATATCCGGTTTTGTCTCTGCCACCACCCCCCGGATCACCTCCACAGTCTCCATTCCGGTCTGCCCCATAACCCCCGGCACGATCGCGCTGACCGACCAGACCTCATCTTCCCCTGTTGCATACTTTCCGTACTCCTCAATGATATGCCTTGTGATATGCAGATTGTCTACCACATAAGGACCAAGTGCATCCGGTGTCACCTGCCGGTTGCCAAGACCGACCACCAGGATCTTTTCCATCTTTCTTTTAGGAAGCAGTTCTCCAATGAATTTCTGGAGCTGCTGTGAAATCTCCTCATGATATCCTTCATCGGGAACTGCCATTTCCGGTGCCTCGATCGTGATATAGCTGCCAACCGGTTTCCCCATCACTTTTGCTCCGTTTTCGGTCTCAATCCTCACGGTCGTGATGCGGATCTCATTTTCCTCATCATACTCTTCCGTCAAGATCACACCCTGAACCTCAACATGGTCAGATTCAAACCGTTCCTTCTCTTCCAGCGCCAGATCCGTCCTGATATTATACTTTTCAACCATAGTCCTCTCCCATTTCTGTATTTTCTGTTTTATTCACTTAGTTTTTCGCAAAAAAATTGGAATTATGTATTGACAAGCAATCTTTCTTCGCCTAAAATAAATAAGTGTGTTCGACGGATGTTCCGTGTCACTTTTCGTCGAATTCAATATTATGATTATATAATTTATGAAATGATAATTTGGAGGTGTCGGAAATGGCTAATATTAAATCCGCAAAAAAGAGAATTTTAGTAACTGAGACAAAGACAGCTAGAAATAAAGCAATCAAATCTAAAGTGAAAACTTATGTAAAGAAAGTTGAAACTGCTGTTGAAAAGAAAGACGTTGAAGCTGCAAAGGTTGCATTAAAAGAAGCAATCTCTGTAATCAACAAAGCAGGAAGCAAGGGTGTTTACCACAAAAATACTTGCGCAAGAAAGATCTCTCGTTTAACAAAAGCTGTTAACGAAATTGCTTAATTCCAGTTTCGAGATAAATAATGAATGATAAAAAGGCAGCCATCCCGTCAGTGGCTGTCTTTTTTGTTTTCATAAATCTTTCAAAAAAGAGTCTGTACTGAAATGCTGCTTGTATTCGGTACAGACTTTTTTTGTCTTCTGATTTTCTCTTATAATTTAGAATAACCGTAGCTGTTCACGATAGCTTCGATCCGCTGTCCTTCTCTGCACTTCGGGCAATCTTCCGGAGAATATGCTCTGTAATGCGGAAGATCACTGCTTGTGAAGATCGTATTGACTTCCATTCCTGCAATCTTGTTGACTGAACTGAAAATTGCGCTGATTCCGCAGACTCTTCCACCGTAGTAGAGAACAGACTCGATTGCTTGTTTGACAGATTTACCGGTTGTGATGGACGCTGCAAGGATCAGAACCTGTTTGTTCTCAACCATTCTCTGTTTGTTGTCACGGAACAGGATCTGTCCGTCCTGATACATCTCCGGGGTAATAATGGAAATGTTGTTTCCTTTGCTGAGTGAGTACTGGTTCTCATCGGCAAGCTGCTCGGCAAGGAAGGTTCCGATCACTTCTGTCTCTTCCATGCAAACGATGGTATCTACCGTTGTGTTAGAAAGGTAAGCTGCTGCAAGAACTTTTGCAGTTTCACGGGCATTGTTGTGACGGGATTTGACCGTTGACATGTCGATGTAAGTGTTGATGTGGGAATGACTTGTTGCAAAGTGTCCTTTTAAAATTTTAATTCGCGCCTTTGGGTTTTTAGCGGAACGAAGGTCTTCCAGTCTTTCATCCATTTCTAGTTCCTCCTTTAAGTTGTTTTGGTGGTTTTGACTGGTTTTAGTATAGCACAGAGGGATGGGTTGTGCAATATGTATATTTCGTGAGGTTTTGAAAAGGAAACAAGTTAAAAATTTTTCTAATCTATTCTCCGTACCAACTTAGTTGTGCATTCCATAGTTTTTGATAAAGTGAATCTGAATTTGCTAACAATTCTTCATGTTTTCCCTGCTCTGCTATTGTACCATGATCCAGCACCAGTACCCGGTCAGCCATTTTTGCAATACTAAGACGATGTGAAATAATGATAAGCGTACTGTCATTTCCTATACGTCTGAAAATAAGATCATTTAATTCTTTTTCATATAGCGGATCAATGGCTGATGTAGGTTCGTCCAATAAAAAGAAAGTCCCTCCGTGGTAAAATGCTCTCGCCATCGCCAATTTCTGCCATTGCCCTCCCGACAAATCTACTTTTCCAAACTCCCGTCCAAGAATTTCATTTTTTGCAATCTGACTGAGGTTTAGTTCTGTAAGAAGCTCTTCTGCAAGTACTGGATTTTTTAATTCCAATTCCTGGGGAGCAAGATTTTCCAGCAACGTTAATGCATATTGCTGATATTCCTGAAACATAACAGAAGGTGTATCAGCGAGAACACCTTCATTTTTCCCTTCTGTAACTACCAGTAATCCTGCCAGTAATTTAGAAAGCGTTGTTTTCCCAGCACCATTCACCCCCACTATAGCGATTTTCTCTCCGGCATGTATTGTAAAATTCAAATCATGAAGCACCGGTTCTTTTCCCGTCGGGTACGTAAATCCTGCATGATGGAATGCAATTTTACCCGTTGATGCGATTCTTTGTGTTTCGTTCTCTGTATCCAGAAACAGGAAAAATGGTTTTACCATTAGACAAAACTGCGAAAAAGCTCCCAAGTCTGAAAACAACTGTGCATACTGATTCTGAAGCTGAAATGTTGCAGAAACTGCTACCATGAACGCTGGATAATCAATTTTTCTCTGGAAAAACAAATAGCCGGCCAGTACATAGACACCTGCTGTTGCAGCAACATTTAAAAACATCAAAAAAGTACGAATCTTTAACACCTGCATTTCCACTTCATATTCTTTTTCACGCAGTTTTCTGGAAGAAGTTTTCCATTTCTGAATAAGAAAATCACTGCTTTCATATACAATCCGCTCTTTTGTGTAACGGATATCAGTTGTACATTCTTTTCGGTCCTTTTCTTCTTTTGCAAGAGTCGCTAATTGTGTACGCCTGCGACTTTTTAAAATTGCTTCACTGACATTTCCAAAAAGTGCTGGAATGGCAGCCAGTACAATAAGAAGAAAAAAAGACGAATGGATAATAGATGCATATCCAGAAAGAAGAACAATTGACAGCACCGCACCAGATAAAGTAATCACGCATTCGACTACCCGATATACATTGATACTTGCAACTTTCGCTTCCCATAGTCTGTTATAGAAGGACGGCATCTCATAATAACGCATCGCAATTTTTCCACATTTTTCATGAAGTATCAATTTTGTTTTCTTCTCAAATTCCAGCAATCCTCCGAACTGAACAATCACACGCTCATAGTAAATGGTGTAGCTTTTCATCAGAAACAAATACGCTCCATAGAGCAAAACCGGAAGAAGCAATGTTAATACCTGATAGTCTGACAATACAGACTTTTCGGCAAGCTGATAGATTCGGCGACTGATCTGAATACCAAATACTGGAAGTACAGCCAGAAATAGGTGGACGAATATCATCCCTGCAAAATGTTTTGGCATCATTTCTGCACCCAGTTTGAGACATTTCGCCACAACCGTATGCTTACAGTTAAATTTCATCCACATACATCTCCTTCTGTGTTTGATAAAGTTTTCGATAAACTCCATTTTTGCGCATCAGTTCTTCATGACACCCATGCTCTACCAACTGACCATGATCCAATACAAGAATTTCATCCATCTGACTGACAGCGCCGAGACGGTGCGTGATAAATAACGTTGTCTTTTCTTGAAATATATGTTCACTCAATCTATATACTTCCCGTTCAGAAATAGGATCAAGACTGGCTGTCGGTTCATCCAAAAGAATGAAATCTGCCTCCGAAAGAAAAGCTCTGGCAATTGCCAGTCTTTGCAATTGTCCTTTTGAAAGTAATGTTCCTTCTTCTGTCAAAAGTGTAAGTGGTGTGTCAAGCCCCTGCTTCAGATTTGAACATTCTAGCATGTCCAGTACCTCTGACACTCTGGCATTCGAAAGATTCGAATCATTTCCCATCAAAAGATATTCCCTTACAGTTACCGGATAAACCTGAAAATCCTGAAATAGCGCTGTCTTTTTCTCAGTTCCATCATAGATTCTGCCATTTGTCGGTTTATAAAGATCAAGCAACAGTTTTGCAAGTGTCGTCTTTCCAGCCCCATTTACTCCAACAAGACCATAGTGTTTTCCCTTTTCAAAAGTAAAGCAGATCCCTTTCAAAGTATCTTCATTATTTTCATAATAACGAAACTGTAAATTGTCCAAAGACAATACATTTTCTCTGGGTGATTCTGCCCTGAAGTTATTCGCTGACCCTTTTTCCAAAAAATCATTTTCTACAAATCGGATTAATTCTGTGCGAAGACCATGAAACTCCCGAATTGGAAATACGCTTTCTGCACACCGTGAAAGTTCCTCTAGCATTCTTGCAATGGTTTCCGTGATTGCGGTATAAGTTCCGAGTGTAATCGACTCCATTGTATTCGGCAAAGCAAAATAAAACATTACAAAAACTGTAATTCCTATCAAAATACTCTCGAGCAATATTTGTCCACGAAACCGAGTATGACCACTCTTTCGATTTATCCTGGCAGCCTGATCAAATTCTTTTGAAAATCGTTCATCCATAGCCTTCGATGTGTCATAAATCCGGCGCTCATAAGCATATTCCCGTTTAATTTGTAAATCAGAAAGATAATTAAACCGACGTGCTGTCTCCATATATCGTTTCCAAAAACCAAAGGTATTTTTTGTTGTCCGTAAATTAATCACAAAAGCAACTAAAACGAGTATGCTCATAACAAGTATTGCGAAAAATGAAGTATTTCTCATAAACCAGACTAAAACGATAGAAGACAAAACAAGTCTGAGCCAACTGACTAATGCATCCGTATATTCCAATGATTTTTCAAAATATGAATCGGATCGTTTTATTATTTCCTGTATATTTTGCTGTTCTAAAAATTGAAGAGAAAGTTTTTGACAGACATGCATAATCTTTTCCGGCATTACGTCTTTATATTGTTTTGTAATCCATATTTTCGCAGCCTGTTTAAATATATGTAAGATGTTTTCTAGTAAAAACAATATAATGATCCAAATAAAATCCATTATAATAATTTTAGAAGAAGCATCATATACAATATGGTCAATTAAAAAAAGCTTTAAAAATATCTCAGACAAAACAACAAGATGTATTATTGTCTGTACAAATACCATTGTAAAATAAATACTTTTATTGTACTTTTTTTCGTTTCTCATTTCATCGTCCTAACAATCAATTCCTAATAAGATTTCCCTTTCCACCTCATTTTTTATATCATATAAGAGACTTCCATAAATTTCTTCAGCTTTCGAAATAGTTTGTTCATAAATAAGTTTTAAGAAATTATCTTTTCCACCTTGTTCCAACAACTTAGTGCAAAATTTGCAAGCAATAAAATTAGAATAATTTCTATCATAACTATCATAATTATTCCATATTTCAAAAATATCTATGTCATGCTTATTTAACATATAATGATTATTATATTTTACACTATTAAAACATTCAGCAACTCCTTCATTTATAAATTTTGTTTTACTTTTAATTCTCCCTTTTAAATAGAAACAAACAACATGTGTAAGTTCATGTCCGCACTCTTCCCATATATATACATGAACAGAACCGAGTGGAGGATTTGCATAGCTCAAAGCTCCATTTAATTCATCTCTATGAGAGGAATATACAAAAACATCTATTTTCTTAGGCAATATAACTCCAAAAAATTTTATTATTATTTGATATTTATAAGTGTACGCATCCATAAATTTTTTTTGTCTTAAAGCATCAATATCATCAACAAAGTAAAATCTCAAACAATCATTTTCATAAAATTTTTTCACTTTATCAGATAAATGTAATAATATATCCCATTTTTTACTTTCTCCTGAAAATTCCCCTTTCATATTTGATGCAATTGCTAAATTACTTTTTGCCAAATCATATTTTCCCATTGAAAAAAATCCAAGTGCAAGATAAGTAATCCCCCTCGAAGTATCAAATGGATATTCTGTATTATTTTGTTTTAATATTTCCATAAGAATCTTAACTGCTTCTTTTATATATCCTAATTCGAACAATACCAAACCTAAAATATAAAAATTTTGATTATTTTTCTAAAACAATTTGCTCAAATGAATCTAAAATTAATGAATATTTTTTTTCGTTATACCATTTGGCGATTTCCATAAATAATGCTCTCACTCCTACAATTATATTTCCATTATTAAAAAATATTTAATCATAAAAATATGAAAGAGATGTCATATCAAACGGTGTACATGCTCGTTTTCCATATACACTTTTATGTAAAATGCAGCCTCCAAAACAATCTGGAAGTCTTTTACATTTTACACAAGTCTCTTCATCAAAACAATCCGCTGCGGAATACCACTCAAGCATTCTTTTTGCATCAATTATCATATCACCGTTTTCATTAATGTAGCCTATTTTACCATTTTCAAGTGACATAGTATTAATACATTTCCAAATTCCTAAATCAGGTGTAATATAGAACACTTTTTCATCACAACACGCTTCACAAGATCGATTATAATATCTATTATTAGATAGTTTATAACCTAAAGATGCCGCAGTATCATAAAATTCTTTCAATTCATCAATTGTATTTTTATTTTTATTTGAATAAGTTTCCGTATTATAAACGACTCGAATTGATACAATGATATATTTCCTTAGTTCTTTTTTTATTTTCAATAAAGTTTCCTTAAGTTCCATAACGCTGTTATTATTTAAATTAATTCTTAAATAGAATTCAGAATTAGAATCCTCAAAATACTTTTCTAATTTTTCATTAATTATTCTTATCAGCATATCAAACGAAGGTTTATTATTTTTAAATTTTCGTGTTTTATCATGGCTTTCTTTTCCACCGTCAAGAGTAATTTGTAATGTCCTGCAATGATGTTTTATTAGTGAATCAACAATATTTTCTGTAATCAAAGAACCATTTGTTACAATTGAAGTAGAATAGTCAAAACCATATTGCCCTGATAGTTTCTTTGTATATTCTAGCATATCATTAAATTGACTATATAACAAAAGAGGTTCTCCTCCAAACAAACTTAATTCTACATGACGGTAATTTTTAAAATTTTTGTATGCATATTTTTTTAAAACATCAAAATAATTTTTTGAAGTTTTAGTTTTTCTTTGAGGAGCTTCAAAACAATATGGACATGAAAAGTTGCATTCAAAAGTCGGTGTTAAAATAAGTGTTAACTCCGACGAATCAAAAAAATTCTTTTTGTAAATATATTCAAGTGATTTAAGTTCATCAAAATCATCCTCTATAATAAAACCATTATTTTGAAGGGATAGACATTGTTTTTTGTTAAATAAATTTTCAACATCACATAAATTATCATCCTCAAAATCAATCTCACATCCTATTTGTAATTGCAAAACTGATTTTGATATAGAATTATAAACATATCGCTTATTATCAATATTACATACCATATTATAACTACTAAATCTCATAATTAATCCCTCTCATTATATCTTTACTGAAATTCGTAATTTACAAGATAGGTGTCTTTACTTGCACTAAATATCTACATTTTAATACGCTTTATATTTGCATAATTTACATAGCACCACAATTTCCAGTGCATTTGCAAGCATCTAGTGGAGAAATATGTTCTGTTTTATGCAGTTCACTGGCCATAGTTTCTATTTGTTGAATCGGGTTCGTTCGTGCATCTTTAATAACTTCAAAAATATCATTTTTTTTATCATTTTTCATTTCATTCACCTCTCCAATAAAGACACCTATTATCTTTACTATATCACAGATGGGATAATTATCAATATATTACTTGATACAAGGAATAATATTCAGTCTTTTTTGTTGTTTTATTATTTTTTTAACAAATCAATTTAAAATATATCATTGAACATTTGTGATAGAAAACGGTTTTTATTTTATATAATGTAAGCGTATCGTTTTGTAAAGAGCAATATTGTAGTTTTATGCAAAAAATGTTAAAAACAGTAATTCAAGCAACTTTATTATAGTTTTACGCCTCATTTATATAATATCACTAAAAAATGACAGAAAAATCTGTTTTACAACTGTCTTTTATAATATCATACAATTTCTTTTGTCCATTCTTCATCCACTCTGCTCACAGTAATATAATCTTATTTTTTTCGACTTAGGTAAGTGAGATGCTGGAGATGAAAATTATTGGTTTGACGGGACTTTTGTTTAGAGGGGACGCCAAACTGGCGCGGGAGCGCGGTTTGGCTGGATGGGTAGTTTGACGGGACTTCTGTTTTGGGGGGGGACGCGGAATTGGCGCATAGCGCGATTCCGCTGGGTGTGTTTGTGAGTTTGTGGGTCGAATGATTTACATACAAGCCGGTCAGAGTCTCACAAGCAGAGCTTGTTCGACCGTTGGCGGCGCCAACTAACTAATCAGAAATAGAAGGAGTCCCGGAAAAGCATGCGAGCATGTTTTTCCGGGACTCCTTCTATTTCCGCTTAGCTGACCGGCTTGTTGCCTATCGCTTAGTTATTGATCAGTTTATCTTCACCATTCCAGCTGTAGAGTTTTCTGATTTCTTCTCCTACTACTTCTGATGGATGTTCTGCGGCTTTCTTTCTCATTGCTTTGAAGTGTACCTGACGTCCTGCCGGTGACATGTCGAGAAGGAATTCTTTTGCGAATGTTCCGTCCTGGATGTCTGAAAGGATCTTCTTCATTGCTTTCTTTGTATCTTCTGTGATGATCTTTGGTCCTGTGATGTAATCACCGTATTCTGCTGTGTTGGAGATTGAGTATCTCATTCCGGCGAATCCGCTCTGGTAGATCAGGTCTACGATAAGTTTCATTTCATGGATACATTCGAAGTATGCGTTTCTTGGATCGTATCCTGCTTCGCAAAGTGTTTCGAAACCTGTCTGCATAAGGGCACATACACCACCGCAAAGTACAGCCTGTTCTCCGAAGAGGTCTGTTTCTGTCTCTACTCTGTATGTTGTTTCAAGAAGTCCTGCTCTTGCTCCACCGATTGCAAGACCGTAAGCAAGTGCTCTGTCCCAGGCTTTTCCTGTGTAATCCTGTTCTACTGCGATCAGACATGGTGTTCCTTTTCCTGCCTGATATTCGCTTCTTACTGTATGTCCCGGTGCTTTTGGAGCGATCATTGTTACATCTACATATGCCGGAGGTGTGATGCATCCGAAGTGGATGTTGAATCCGTGTGCGAACATCAGCATGTTACCTTCCTCAAGGTTTGGTTCGATGTCTTTCTTATACATATCAGCCTGAAGTTCATCGTTGATAAGGATCATGATGATATCAGCTTTCTTTGCAGCTTCTGCTGCTGTATATACTTCAAATCCCTGAGCTTCTGCTTTTGCCCATGATTTGCTTCCTTCGTAAAGACCAATAATGACATTGCATCCTGAATCTTTCAGGTTCAGTGCATGTGCATGTCCCTGGCTACCATATCCGATGATAGCGATTGTCTGTCCTTCTAATACTGATAAATTACAGTCTTCCTGATAAAAAATTCTTGCTGCCATTTTTAATTTCCTCCTATGACTTATTGAATTCTATAGAGTTAAAGGCTCCATGCCCCTAGCTTTCTTATGTAACTACTGCTGCATCCCTGAAGGTGCCGCTTTCGAGCTCGTCGCTCTTTTCAAAACGTCTCTCTGCTTTAATCAAACATGATCACATCATCGCTTCCACGCTTCAGCCCGGTAATACCGGTTCTTGCCAGCTCCAGGATCTCATATCCGTCCAGAAGCTCCATAAACGCTTTCAGCTTTGATTCGGTTCCCGTCAGTTCAATCATCAGACAGTCTTTTTCAACATCAACGATCTTCGCACGGAAAATATCTGCCAGTGAAATAAGTTCTGCTCTTTCAGATGCATTTGCACGAACCTTGATCATAACCAGTTCTCTGCATACTGAATTGCTGTCATTTAACGGCTTAATCTCGATCACATCTTCCATCTTGCGAACCTGCTTCTCGATCTGTGAAAGAATCTGTTCATCTCCACTTGCTACGATCGTGATCCTTGTAAATCTCGGATCTGCAGTTGTACCTGCGGTAATACTTTCAATATTGTACCCCCGTCTGCTGAACAATCCTGCCATACGGCTTAATAGTCCCGGATTGTTATAAACCAAAATTGAATAAGCTTGTTTTCTCATAACATACTCCTTTACTTTACAAAACAGAGTGCGTTCTGTTTTTTTATTGTAGCAATTGACACCACCTTTGTCAAGTAGCTTTCTAAAATTTTATCACTTTAATTCGATTTTATCAATTACAGGAACCTCTAATTATCGTTTTCACACTGATTTTTCCGGATTTTGTCAAAATATATCCTTTTATCATCTGGACATATAATTCTTCAATTACCTGCCGGACAAATCGTTTTTTGTCAAATTCGACTGTTGTCAGCTGCGGGCGGCAAATGAGTGCTGTTTCTTCTTTTCCGACTGCCATCACTTCAATTTCCTCCGGCACCTTGATTTCCAGATCATGCAGATAACCGACAGCCTCTGCTCCCTGTACGGCAGATGCAAATACGAGCATATCTGCGGATAAAGCAAGCCCTGCCAGCCGGATTTTATAGAACATTCTCCGCAGATCCCTGTCTTTTGGAATTTCCAGATATTGTTCTTCTTCAAGACAGCAGCCTTTTTTTGAAAATATTTTCTGCATTCCCTGCCATACCACTTTTCCGTACTCTTCCGTTCCATCCAGAAACCAGATTCTCTGTTTCTCTCTTTTAAACAGAAACCTTGCGACTTCCTCACCGGCTTTTCCGTAAATCCGGTCTGTTCTGTATATCGCAGCCACCGGAACTGCACACATCTGCCGGATTCTTGTACACTCCTCTTCATTGAGCCAGATACAGATAACCCCATCCAGTTTCCATACCGCCGCATATCGTACAAATTCTTCTGCTGTTTTTACAAAATGCAGCAGCATATAGTATTCCCTCTCATCCAGACTCTTCTCGATCTCACGCAGTATTTCTTCTAATTTTTCACTCTCCTGCTCCCATTCCTGCCTTTTTCCAACAACTACAGCAATCATCCCGGAAGATTTTCCGGAAAGGATACGTGCTCCCATGCTTGGGGCATATTCCTGTTCATCCAGGATCTCCTCTATCCTTTTTCTCGTTTTTCTTGATACTTTTTCCGTTCTTCCATGGATCACATTCGATACAGTTGTTGCACTCACTCCGGCTATTTTTGCAATATCTTTGATCCTGATTTTCCCCTCAGCCATTTCTTTCCCCCACTTATTTCTTTTGTTTTTTCTGTTTCTACTATCTTACACTTCTTTTCTTCTTTCTTACTAATTCGCATTTTTTCGACATCACCTGTAACTTTTCGATAAAATATTTTACAGATCATTGCCCGGATATCCACCTTGTGCTATCCTTAATCTGTTAAATAATTTTTCAGATACAGGAGATTGAATCATGGATGGTATTATATTTGACGTAGACGGCACACTCTGGGACTCAACCGAAGCAGTTGCCAGATCCTGGAATCAGGCGATAGAGGAGAATACAGATTTTTCCCTCTCACTGACAGCAGATTGGCTTAAGTCACTTTTTGGAAAAACAATGGATGAGATCACGCTTGCACTCTTTCCTTCCTGCCCAAAAGAAGAACGTGACCGGATCGGTTATCTTTGCTTTAACTATGAAAATCGGCTGCTTGAAACCGATCACGGTGTTCTTTACCCGGATGTTGCGCAGACACTGGAAAGCCTTTCTCAGAAAACCGACCTTTATATCGTCAGCAACTGCCAGTGTGGATATATCGAAGTTTTTCTAAAAACGATGGGACTCAGAAAATATATCAAAGATTTTTTATGCTTTGGTCAGACACAGGTTCCAAAAAATGAATCCATCCGTCTTCTGATGGAGCGCAATCATCTGCAGGATGTGGTTTATGTCGGAGATACTTCAGGTGATTTTGATGCCTGCCAGAAAGCAGACGTTCCTTTTATTTATGCTTCGTATGGATTTGGTGATATTCCGGATCCACCAAGACAGATTGGCGCAATCAGGGAACTTCCTGCTCTTCTTGGACTGTAGATTTTCTCTGTTTATGTTCCTGGTTCAGGATTATATAGCAGTTTTTTCCATCATTCAGCATCAGCAGAGTCTGCCACCGGTAGTTTCCTTCCATACACATGACAATATAAAAAGATCAGAGTCTGATAACCACATTTTTTATCATTCTCTGATCTTTTTATATTGAATTCTTTCCAGTGGATTTTTCCTTCTCTTTATTCCACATCCTCTTCATCAAATTCACACACCACATAATACCCCTGCGGTGTCTGCTTTACGTCAATCACCTTTCCCTGTCCTGACTTAAGTCTCTGCCATGAACGATAATTGGCGCTCATTGCCACAGCCGGCTCAATCGTATAATAAAAATACGCAGCTACAACACCCTCTGTCACATCAACAATCTGTCCGGGTTCAACCAGTCCCGGACGCTCCATTTTAAATTCCATCTGTCTCATTTCCGCTTGATACCTGCCTCTTTTTCTATATTGTATTCGTTTTTTCTTGTAATTGCAAGTATTTACACAGACTGTTTTGTGACGAAGCTTTGAAGTAGAACGCCGCTGTCAGGTGGTCTTTTTAGTCACCTGATCTAAAACAACTGAAATCACATTATCCTTCGTTCTATTCGGATTTCTTACACTGTTTTTCATGCAGAACTTCCGGAACGATCATATAATGCTCCTCAATCAATTTTGCTGTCTTTTCAACAGGCAATTCTTTTATTCCTTTTAAAAGGATCTCATGATTGTAGCGAAGTACATCAAAGGGGATGATGGATTCAACACCCATTGTATAATATCCGCACAAATTGCTTTCCCGGAGCATTGCCCATATTTTATATAAGGTTTCGCACTTTGCTGCTCGAACAATGCATGAATGAAACTGTTCATCATAACACATAATGTGGTACACATCTTTTTCTTTCGCAGCTTCTTCCATCTGGTCCAGACACTCATCCATTTCCCGTTCGATTTCTTCCGGAAGTTTTCCGGCAATGATCCTGATTGCCAGAACTTCCAGGGTAGAGCGGACAAGATATTTTTCCTGCATTTCTTCATAGGAAATCGTCTTTACTGTACTGCCTTTATGAGACTCATAAACAACAAATCCTTCCTCCCCGATATGACGCAGGGCTTCTCTGACCGGTCCCCGGCTTACATGAAACTTCTCCGCAATATCTTCTTCTACAATTCGTTCCCCCGAATGATGTCTTCTCTTAATACATCAGCGATTTGCTGCCAAAGAGTTTTTCTTTGTATTGATGCCTTCCTGGTATAATCCATTCATTCTTCCTTTCAGATTTTTGCAGTTTTTTATAAAAAGAACAGGCTGATCCCCACAATTACTGCTAGTGTAATGGCCAGAGCCGGCCAGAGTGCCCAAAAGGCACCCAAAACCATAGCCAGATAATCTCCCTTTTCAAAAACAATGTTCTGGTCACTCATCTGCTTTTTAAATTCCAGGAACTTTTTATCCTGTTCTTCCAACTGTCTTCCTCGTTTGCTGTATCCTCCAAAAAAGCTCATGCTAATTCCTTTCTGATTTTATGAATCCTTTTCTACTCCGAGTGGATTATGACAGGCTACAAAATGTCCCGGTCTCATTTCCACAAGTTCCAGTGTAATATGCTTACAGATTTCTGTACAGTATTTACATCTTGTATGGAACTTACATCCTTTCGGCGGATGAACCGGACTTGGGATATCTCCTTCAAGCGGGATCATCTCTCTGTTAGAATCTACGTCTGTCGTCGGAATTGCTGATAACAGCGCTTCTGTATATGGATGTGTAGGGTGATCAAACATTTCCTGTGACTCTGCAAGCTCTACGATGTTTCCAAGGTACATAACACCAATTCGGTCACTGATATATTTTACAACACTCAAACCATGTGAAATAAATAAGTATGCAAGATTGTCTTCGCTTCCGAGATCTTTCAGAAGGTTGACGATCTGCGACTGAATGGAAACGTCAAGTGCGGAAACCGCCTCATCGCAGACTACGAATCTTGGCTTTAACGCAAGAGCACGCGCAATACCGATTCTCTGTCTCTGTCCGCCGGAGAACTGATGTGGATAACGATGGATCATATATGGTGCAAGTCCACATTTTTCCATGACTTCCATGACATATGCCTGCATTTTTTCATCATTTTTCTTAAAAATGCCATGTGCAAGAAGGCCTTCTCCGATGATCTGTCCAACTGTCATACGCGGATTCAGTGATGAGTATGGATCCTGGAAGATCATCTGCATATCTTTACGTAGGAAACGCATTTCTTGTGTTTTCAGTCTCGCAAGATCTACTCCATTATCACGGTATCCGCCTGTTAACTGTTTGTTGATTTCATCACGGTCTACGATATAAGCAATTGCACGTCTTACTTCTTCAAACTGTGTCGGTCCAAAGTCACACATATAACGCATCTCGTTGATACGTGTTCCCGGTACAAGACCATAGTTAACAGATTGCGAACTACCCGCAAACTCAGTATTTAACACCTTTTTGGAGATTTTCATATAATCGCAGTCAAACCGTTACCATTTAGCGTACAAACCAGTTCAGTAACCTCTCTTACCGAGAGTACGCCGATTATTTGTTACACCGATATTTTTACAGCAATATATGCAACAGAATATACTTATCCGCAACAAACAATGATAAAGCACCTGGATTTGCAACTTTTCAAAGCAATTTGCAACAAAAAACATAAAAATAGACTGTTCAGAGCTTATTCCAGCCCAAAAACAGCCTATTTCTATCAATATTTTCATATTAAATTGCAACTTATCATAATCTTGTTGCAACAAAATCATTTCAATATCGTTTTTTTATTAAATTAAAAAGTCTATCTGCAGTATCCGGTCCTGTTTTGCCAGTTTGCTTTGATTGATTAACTCCTACAAATGAATTCTTCGAAAGCCTTGTTGCAAACACGAGATAATCCTTAAACAACTCGGCAGCTTCATTCTGAATAACATTTGCAGCGATAATAACGTCAATGCCTGGATTATGATTCTTTAACTCATCAATAATCCTCATTATTGATTTTCCAGTATTAATCACACTATCAACAATAACTACTCTCTCTGTATTAATCACAGGAGCATCATCTTGCTTCGGGTTCATCGAATAAAAAATGCCGCCTGCTCCCATATATACTCCGTCACCAAAAAACCTGCCACCTCGTTCCAAAACTAAAATTGATGTATTTTTCTCTGGGAATACGGTAGCAATGTGCCTTCCTATTTTTTCTCCTAAACGCACATGTGCTGCTGCCAGCCTACTTCCACTTATTCCTGAATTCGATTTGCAGATAGCAATATCAGCTTGTACTTCTTCATCCTCATCAGCCAATATCACCAAAGAATGATCGTAAATCGGCACCAAGCCTGATAAGCTTTCATTCTTCAATGATCTGCTTATTCGCTTACCAATATACAGAAATCCTTTATCAGCCTCAACTTCAAGTTTTCCTCCATTATGGCTTTTGTCCGAATTGAACCCTTTTCTTTTTCCAGCCACAGAAAAGTCCTGACAAGGAAATCCTCCAGTGACTATATCAATGTTATCTGGAAATACTTTCTCTCCAGCCTGTGCCCTTTTAACAAGATCTACAATGCTATCAATGTGGTATATTTCGTTTGCATTATCGTAAATTGAAGAAAAGTATGACACCCATGCAGCTTTGGCATCTGGTCTAATATCATTTGCAAATACAGTTTCAAATCCCGTTTTAGCAACCGATATCCAATCACCATCTTCTTCTGCTATCCAATCAGGATGAATATCCGTGTTAATTGATCTCTTTAAGCACCTAAATCCACCTTCAAATCCAATATCCATTCCACCACATCCGCTAAACAGGGACAGGACTCTTTTCTTTTTGTTCATGTTTTATCCTCCTCAAATTAGTGAACACAAATCTGATCACTTGTAATATTCTCGAACGTGTGAGTAATCGGATCCCCGATTGGCACTAAATTTTCCTTTAAATACTGCAGTAGTGGATGTTCATCCAAATAATAATACATTTGTGGAATAAGAAAATTCGGAAATACCTTTTTTATGTTCTCTAGTGAAATAGATGATGTGTTCTGAAATTTTTGTATTTCCATCACAACTTTGTGATGCATTAAATACTCATCTATTCTTTCTAGTGCCGCACAATCTTCCTTATAAGTTTCTTTCCATTCGATAATTTCTTTTTTATTTCCCAAATACATAACTCCAGCTAATTCCTGGACGGGTCTACTGATGTAAATATACGCAATAACGGGCCCATCAGGAAAAACTTTTCGATGTTCATATATTTTATCGCCGGATACTACATTTTGAAAAACTTCTGGTTTTAAGCTAAGTAATACCGTTCTCATTTCATTTCCTTTCAAAGATTTACTTTAAAGCACTTTCTCCGCTTTTAATCCAATCATCTAATTCGGATTTCTTGAATTTCCACAGTTTACCGATTTTATGTGCTGGAATTCCGTTTCCCTTTTTTATCCAGTTTCTTATTGTATCTTTATTGACATCAAGATAGCTTGCCGCTTCTTCAATGCCTATCCATCTATCCTCACTCTTATTATCCATATCGAATTCCTCTCTTTAAAAATGAACCATGACTTATTTTAGCACTTTCCACTCTCATTTTCAATTCGTTTTATATGATTATATATGTTTTCATATGAATACGTATGAAGAACAGACTTACTACTTGATATCTGTACAATAATACTATCAAATAAGGTATCCCAAAAAACGGACATCTAAATTCAATTTCCTCGTCTACTCAACCCCAAATCAATACTTCTATCTATCCAACTATAAAAATCAACCTCTTTGCAGCTATCAAAACGCAAAAAATCCGAGAGCCTGGATTTACGTCCAAACCCTCGGAAAAGCCTTATTTTTCATGCATTTTCACACTTTTACTTGTGTACCTTAGTCAACAGAACTACGCTCTCCACGTGTTCCGTAAACGCAAACATTTCCACCGGCTGTATCTTTTTTACCTGATATCCTTTTTTTGTCAGATACTTCAGATCTCTTGCCAGTGTCTCCGGATTGCAGGAAATGTACACGATCTTCTCCGGTCCCATCTTCACTGCAGATGCCATAAATTTTTCATCACTTCCGGCTCTCGGCGGATCCATAAACAGCACATCCATACTATTTCCCTCTGCTGCCATCGCCTCCATAAACTCCCCGGCATCTCCCTGGAAAAATCTCACATTCCGGATCTGATTCTCTTTTGCATTTAATATTGCATCCTTCACGGCATCCTTATTAAGTTCCACACCGACTACTTCTTTTGCATGTCCCGCTGCGATCAGACCGATCGTTCCGATTCCGCAATAGGCATCGATCACGCTTTCTTTCCCTGTCAGATGTGCAAATTCAATCGCTTTCTGATAAAGGATCTCCGTCTGCACCGGATTTACTTGATAGAAGGACTTTGGTGAAATCCGGAAAGTACACCCGCAGAGTTCATCCCGGATAAATCCTTTCCCATATAACACTTTTTCTCTCTCCCCAAGGATCATACTGGTCTTTCTGTCGTTGATATTAAGGACAACCGTTGTAATCTCCGGATGCTCTTTTCTGAGTGCTTTTACGAAATTATTAGACGATGGAAGGATTGGTGATCCAAGCACCAGAACCACCATAATCTCTCCGCTTTTAAACCCTCTTCTGATCAGCACATGACGGAACAAGCCATATCCTGTATCTTCATCGTAGGTTTTGATCTTAAAAGATTTCAAAAGTCCCCGGATCGTCCGGATGATCTCCTGACTCTTTTTGTCTTCGATCAGACAGTTTTCAACAGGAACGACCCGGTGTGTCTTCGCTTCATAGGTTCCGGATACGATATTTCCCTTTCGGTCTCTGTCGAATACGGCGTGTACTTTATTTCTGTAATAATACGGATTCTCCATTCCGATGATCGGTTCTACTTTTCCGTATTTTGACAACAGAGCGTTCACCATTTTCTGCTTCTTTTTCAGCTGCTCCTTATATGGCACTCCCTGATACTGGCATCCTCCGCATTTTTTTGCCACTTTACAGGCTTCCGGTTCTGTCTGTTTTTTCTTTTCTTCCATTTTTTACCTCTCTTCTTTTTTTATTCTTTTCTCAAAAGAGATCCGGCATATTATCCAGATACAACTCTTCTCTGACCTGGAGATGGTAATATGCTTTTTTTGTATCTGATGTATTCATTCTTATTATAATCCTTTTAATCATTCAGATCCGTCTGGAATCTTGATAAATGTTCATACGGCAGGATCAGTCTCCCCCTGTATAATCCGCATCCGTCATTGATGAGACTGTTATTTGCCGCAGCAAACATATTAACTTCCAGATCCTTCAGTTCCAACCCCAGAAGTCGCATTCCTCTTTCGTATGCCTCATCAAAATAAATGCATTCTCCTTCCGGAATAGCTTCTCTTCTTGCCCTGACTCTTTCCTGTTCCTTCTCGTAGGCCTGGTGATTTGCCGCTCCAATCTCCGCTATATCATCCATCTTCTTTGTCCGCAGTTGTACTTCCATGTAACTTCTCGAACAGTTATCATAAAACGTGATGTGGAGTGATTGATAGCTGCCTCCGCTTCCATTGGAAATATAATCCCGATAATAAGGTTTCACCGCCTCATCCATAAAAGGAGATGTACTTTCAAGCACCCCTTTTGCAGGTTCTGCCGTAAATCCTCTTTCCTCCAGAAACCCCGGAAGAACATTCGCGATCCTGTATAAATACTTGATTTCCTCTTCTTCTCGCAGTTTGTCATCCCTGATATGGCATTTTGGAAGAGAAATTACCAGACGGTATGCGATAATATCCCGAAAGCAGCTCAGTTTTTCCCTTAGGTCAGGCACCGGCGGATAGGTATGATGTTTTTCATAATAATCATAAATATATTCTACAATATACCCGTTGAATTTTTCCTCTGCGCGGATCAGGGACTTGATCCTTCCTTTAAAAGTAAAAGCAAGCAGAGGATATTCCTGTACCATGTATTTATAAAAATCCCTGATTTTCTGCGACTGTGCAGTAAGGAAATCATTGTGTTCAAGCAGTTCCCTGAACTGGATCAGGAAATTGGAATGGATGAGATCTATTTCATTGTGATTCTTCTTTGCTTCTTTCTTCAGATCCACTGTATAATTTCTTAAAATCCGAAAAATCGTATCACCTGAATATAAATAGTCATTTAATGTGATCATACGTTCCACCCTTTCTATTTGATTTTCTTATACAGTATAGCAGAATCTGGCTGGATTGGATACCGTTTTGTTAAATAGAAGCAGGGATTGATCTGCTGCATATAATCCAGCAAGGTCAATCCCTGATTTATCATATTTCTAAAATAAAAGCTGAAGCCCCATAGCAATGATCCACATATACGCACATGTCTTCAGAATCATCAGTAATCTGACTTTTGGATACGTTCTACCATTCCTTTGCCTTCCAGGTCTTTCAGCGAGGTGGATACATGCGATTTGGTCGACTTACGAACCTTCACAATATCAGCTGCCGTATTATACTGCGGATTATTGTGCAGAAACCTCAGAATATATATCCTTGTTTCTTTTTTGTCAACACCTATTTTTTGTGCTAAAATGTTCATTAGCAAAAGAGGTGTTTGACATGAAGGATTTCATTGATTTTTTGAAACAAGAAGGTATTTCAGCTGATTTACTGCAGGAAGTGCAGGCATTCTCCGGGTCTCAGATTATACCTGATGAATTAAAGAGCCGGATTCCTTCTCCTCATTTTTACTATTATGGCAAAAAAGTATGGGAAGAAGCTCTTGCGGTGCTGCTATGTGGGAAGAATCTTATGCTGACTGGAGAAAAAGCCACCGGTAAAAATGTACTTGCGGAAAATCTGGCTGCAGTCTTTAACCGGCCGATCTGGGATATTTCTTTTCATGTAAATATGGATGCAGCATCGCTGATCGGTACGGATACTTTTCATGACGGACAGGTAGAGTTTCGTCCGGGCCCCGTGTATTGCTGTGCAAAATATGGAGGATTTGGAGTTCTCGATGAGATTAATATGGCCAGGAATGAAGCCTTGGCTGTTTTGCATTCTGTTCTTGACTTTCGGCGTGTGATCGATGTTCCTGGCTATCAGCGCATTCCCCTGTCAAAGGACACCCGTTTTATTGCAACTATGAATTATAATTATGCCGGTACAAGAGAGCTAAATGAAGCCCTCTCTTCCAGGTTCGTTGTAATTCAGATGCCACGGCTTACTCAGGATGACCTTCAGCGCTTGCTTACGGATCAGTTTTCAGATCTCTCTGCTAAATATATCCGCCAGTTTTCGCTGCTCTTTCTCGATCTTCAGAAAAAATGTGAAAATGGAGAACTGACAGAAAAAGCGTTGGATCTCCGGGGAATGCTGGATGCTATCACTCTGGTGCATAAAGGTATTTCTATCAGAGAGGCACTGGATCTCGGTATTACAAATAAGATTTTCGACACTTATGAGCAGGGATTAATCAGAGATGTGATCGCCGCCCGGATTCCGGCGAAGCTCAAACCTTCGGAGGTGTTTGCCTAATGAAGCAGACTTCCTATACTGCCCTGCAGCGCCAGGCCGCAAATCAGGTCTGGAACGCTGCCGGATGCTATGATTTTGAACCATTGTTTCTTGCCGACCATGCGAAAGATTCTATTTCTGATTTTTATATGAATCTTCTGATCGGACTCGCATATAAATATTATGGAGAACAGACGATCTGTGATTTATTCAACTATTGGCGAGGGGATGTAAGGGAGTCGATGCTGGATGACCTGACCTGGCTGTACTTGGAACAAGTACTGTATACATTAGAAAGACCGACTCGTCCATCTATGCCGGAACTCCGCACTTCCTATGCAAAAGAATTTTTTGCCGGAGAATATCAGCTTTCCAGACAGGAATGGATGAGCAAAAATACGCTTGTCTATCATATGCAGTCTGCCAGATGGAGTGCTGTCCTAAAAAGCAAAAAAAGACCTCTTCTTCTTCGGGAACAGAAGCTCTATCAGGCTTTAACTCCGACAAAAATTCCTTCAAAAGATAAACTGACCGGCACCCTGCTTGGCATTTATCAGCAATTTCACCTGTTTGACGGAAAAAAACATGAAAAAAAGATGTTCCGTTTTCATTTTACAGGAACCGCAGCAAAAGTACTTTCCCGGATCATGCCGGTAAGTCGAAGCAAAAACACGCAAATTACCGTAATGCGTTCTGAACAGGCCGAAACATTAACAGACAAAACTTCTGGCGAAAAAAAGCAAGTTTCTGCTACACAGAACAAAGAATCTCACGATCGTGCATATATTGAAAACTGTTTTGGAAGATTAATTTTCCCAGAACGGGAAATGAAAAAAGCAGAAAGAGAGCTCTGTACCGGGAACCACAGAGGATGTCATCTTTGGTTTACCGACGGAAAATTCAATTCTGTGAATGAGCTATCGTCAGAATTTCGTCATTTACAAGAACAGGCAGATTTTCAGACAGAAAGAAACCGCTCCTACTATCACAAAAATATACAACTTCATCTTAGTCTAATTTCTCGTCTGACTGATCAAATCCGCAATAGTATTCTGATTCATCAGCAGCCGGATGTCCTTCCCGGACGTGGCGGAAATCTTGACACAACAAGAGTATGGCGTGCTAAGTACCTCCAAGATGACCGGATTTTCCATACAAAAGAAGAGGATGACCATCCTGCATTTACCGTTGATTTGCTTTTAGATGCTTCTGCATCCAGACTTCAGTATCAAGAAATACTTGCCGCACAAGGCGTAATCTTAGCCAAGAGCCTTCTTGCATGTCACATTCCGGTACGTGTTTCCCGATTCTGTAGTGTCAGAGGATATACTGTTTTTCATATTCTGAAAAATTTTACAGAAAAGAAATGTGATCGGATTTTCCATTATTATGCAACCGGATGGAACAGGGATGGTCTTGCCCTCAGGGAGGCGGCAGAGCTTTTGCAGCTTCTTCCGTCTCCCGCAGACAAACATCTTCTTCTCATCCTGACAGATGCAGCGCCTAATGACAGCCAGCGTATTCTTCCTTCAGAAAATGCTCCTTTCGGATCTGCTTACGAAGAACATGCTGCCATCAAGGATACTGCAGCAGAGGTAAGAGCGCTTCGCAAAAACGGAATTCATGTATCCGCCGTCTTTATGGGAAACGATGGCGAAGTGACAAATGCTAAACAGATTTACGGAAAAGAATTTACCAGGATCCGCCAGATTGATCAGCTTTCAAAAGCAGCTGGACGTCTGATTCAAAAAGAGATCCGGGAGTTATATAGTTAGTTACTTGTGGTTTTCCAGCTCCAGAACAACCACTTCACAGCTCCGTAAATTCAATGAATCCTTTTCACAATCTACCGTTCCATCTATACGGTTCGATAACCATACTTTTTCGATTTCGCTCTTCAGTTTGATTGTTGCAGCATCCTTTCCGAAATTAGCAGCCACAAGAATGCACTTGGATTCATCTTTACGATAAAATGCCATGACTCCGTCCACATTTTCATATTCCGGAAGAAATTCTCCATAGGTAAATACTTCTTTCAGTTCATCCGATTTACGCAGTGCAACCAGTTTGCGGTAATAATTCAAAACTGAATCCGGATCCTGTTCCTGAGCTTCCACATTCACATCTTTAAATAAAGGATTTACCTTTAACCATGGAGTTCCTTTTGTAAAACCGCCATTTTCCCCGCTCGTCCATTGCATTGGTGTTCTTGCATTGTCACGGCTCATACGGCTGCATACTTCCAAGGCTTCCTGATCCGATAATCCCGCTTCACGGGCAGTATGATACTGGTCTTTTGTACTGATATCATCAAATTCCTCCATGCTGTTCCATTTGGCATTTCTCATACCGATTTCCTGCCCCTGGTAAATGAAAGGAATTCCTCTGAGGAGAAGGCTTATGGTACCAAGCATCTTGATTCCGTCCGGTGTCTGAGCATAAGATGGCAAAAATCTGGATGCCCCTCTTGGCTCATCGTGATTTTCAATGATATTCGCCTTAAAGCCATACTTCTGTGTTTCTAATTGTGCCTGAATGATTGCAGCTCTCCATTTCGCAAATTCCAGCTTCGGAGCATCATACCATCCATGTTCTCCATCAGTAAGTGTATGGGCGCTAAAATCAAATATCGTTGAAAAATGACCGGTTTCTCCAATAAATTCCGGTAATTCATCCGGTTTCATGTTAAATACTTCTCCGACTGTAAAGGCATCATACTTTTCAAAAGTTGATTTTTTCAGATCTTCCAACAGCTCTCCTACTCCGTCTACACTTTCAACCATCTTCCAGCAGCTTGCCAGACCATCTTTCCCATCCGATGCAAAATCAGGAAAGTTCAGATCCTTCTTAATATTTATGATCGCATCGATTCGAAAACCGGAGAGACCTTTTTCCAGCCACCAGTTGATCATTTTGTACAGTTCCTGCCGTAACTTCGGATTTTCCCAATTTAGATCCGGCTGTTCCTTTGCAAACATGTGAAAATAATATTTGTCCGTTCCCGGTACCTTTTCCCAACAGCTTCCTCCAAAATAGGAACGGTAATTGCTCGGTGGATTGCCGTTTTTTCCCTTGCGGAAATAAAAATAATCCGCAAACGCTCCATCTGGATCAGCAAGTGCTTTCTGAAACCACTCATGTTTATCGGAGCAATGATTAATAACCAGATCCATAATAATATGCATGTCTCGTTTTTTTGCTTCTGCCAGCAGTTCATCAAATTCTTCCATTGTTCCGAATTCTTCTGCAATTGCATAGTAATCCGCAATATCATATCCCTGGTCTACAAATGGTGATTTATAAATAGGTGATAACCAAATAATATCGATTCCTAATTTTTTCAGATAATCCAGTTTAGAAATAATTCCTCTCAGATCTCCGATTCCGTCTCCATTTGTATCCAGAAAACTCTTTGGGTAAATCTGATACGCTACTTTGTCATGCCACCACTTTTTTCCCATTTTTATCAACCTCTTTCATATATAATCATAGTATTTGTTCGCCATTGCGTTATTGCTTTAGCTGTATTATACTGCTATTATAAGATCTTATTCTTGATAAATCTTGCATTATTTTTTCATTATATAACACAATACTGCTATTATGGAGAGGAGAAAAAATGAAAACGCCACATTCACTTATACCGGAGCAAAAAGAAAATATCAAACATGGAGAAGTTTATTTTCCAATCCAGAAGTATATTACACAGCTGACAAAAGAAGCACCTGTCATAACAATGCACTGGCACGAGGAAGCAGAGCTTACACTTATAACAAAAGGTTCCTGTGTCTACCAGATCAATTTAGTTGAATATGAGGCAAGTACCGGGGATATCCTGTTTATTCCTCCCCTGCTGCTGCATTCCATTATCCTGAAAAGCAGTCAGGACTTCTGTTCGGAAACCTATGTATTCCATATGAATCTTTTGGGTGGAAATACTGCAGACATCTGTTCTACCCGCTACCTTACGCCCATGGTAAACCACGAATTATCTTTACCCTGTCTCATTACCGCGGATCATCCTGCATATGATTCTCTTTGCAAGTCTTTTGCACAGCTTGCCTCCCTTTACGATACCCGGATGTTTGGATATGAACTCGCCATAAAATCTTATCTGCTGCAGACACTTTTTCTTCTGCTCCAGTACAGTATCACAAGATTTTCCACGGAATCAGACTCTTCCGACAAATTAAAAATTGTACTTGATCATATTGATCTGCATTATGCAGAAGCTCTGTCGGTTTCTGAACTTGCAAAGCTATGTTATTTCAGCGAGTATCATTTTATGCGCTTTTTCAAAAAGCACATGAATATGACCTGCATTCAGTATATTAACAATATCAGACTGGAAAAAGCGGTAGAGTTATTTGAACACGGTAATACCTCCATATTAGAGGTATCTTTATCTGTTGGCTTTCATAATCTTTCTTATTTTTACAGAGCATTCAAAGCAAAATACCATATGACACCGCTGGCTTTTATAAAAAGATTAGAACTGGATTCTGTATAAGCTCATTCCCTGAGCGATTTTATATTTTCTTTAAATCCTGTTATTTTTTACGATAAATCCGAATCATCAAAGGCGTTTCTACCAAAAGCATGGCAATCCAGCCTGCCAGATAGGAATATGGCAACGCTTCAATTCCAAAGTTCCACAACAAAATCATAGGTGCTGCTGCAATGACTCGGACTGCCATATTGGTAAAACTGCTCATCAGTGTCACCTTCAGGTCTCCGATTCCACGGAAGAATCCTTGAATTGCATTCGTAACGGCCGGAAGAATATACATCACAGCAATCAGATGCAGATAAATGACACCATGTCCTATTACTTCCTCATCTTTTGCGAAAAGTGCCATTAGTTCTCCGGCAAATACCTGGCAGATCACCATAACAGCTGCTCCATAAACAATTTCCAGAATCATCCCACAACGAAATCCCTCCCGCATGCGGTCATTTTTTCCGGCTCCCTTATTCTGCGCCATAAGTGCCGTCATGGCATGGGCAATATTCTGTTCCGGTGTAATTGCAAAGTCATCAATCCGATTGACCACCGCAAAAGCTGCAGCCACGGAAACTCCCATCGTATTAACCAGCGCCTGGATCGCAATTTTTCCCATTTGCACGGTGGCCTGCTGCATGGCGGATGCCCATCCGTAAGCAATTGTTTTCTTCAGCAAACGTGAATCGAATACCAGCCATTTCTTACCCAGACGAAGAATCGGTACTTTTTTCTGTATATAAATAATACAGAACAGGCAGCACAGTGCCTCACTAAGCACTGTTGAAATGGCGCATCCATTGCTTCCTGCCTTTAGTACAATGACAAAAAACAGATCTCCGAATATATTCAGGACTGCACTGATAATTAAGAAATACAAAGGCGATGCACTGTCTCCCAAAGCTCTTAAGGTACTGGAAAAAAAGTTATACAAAAAGGTGAACATTAGTCCCAGAAAAATAATCCGTAAATACTGCCGCGTCATCTCCATAATCGATGCATCTACCTGCAGCAGATGCAGGATCGGTACAGCAAATACCACGCAAAGTAAAGTCAGAAAAAATGAAAAAACTACTCCCGACAACATGGTTGTACTGATCTGCCTGTGCAAAGTCTTATAATCCTTTGCCCCATACTGAATTCCCATGAGGATACTTGCCCCCATACATAATCCATTTAAAAACAGTATCATAAGCGTACTGATCGGATTACAGATACCAACTGCCGCCAGCGCTTCTTTCCCCACAAAATGCCCTACGATGATGCTGTCCACCGCATTATAAGTCAGCTGAAACAGATTTCCCAAAACAAGCGGCACAGTGAAATTCACAAGAATCGGCATGATTTTCCCGGTTGTCAGATCTTTTGTCATCTCATTCCTCTCCTTCGGTAAAATTTAAAATTAATTCTCTTCCGTTTTCTTTCTTTTCCTTTCAGAAACCCTTGGCACTGACTGAAGAGTAATAGATGGAATTTTTAAACCCATTATTCCCTTCAGAATCCAGGTAAATGATAACATGACCAGAACCGGAATGGCACAGGTTGTCACAAGCAGCACTGCCACGCCCTCTATAATTCTGTTTAATCCCTCCTCAAAAACAGAGAGTTTTTCTGTAGCGACTTCACCTACCGCATCAATCGCATCATCAACCTTATCCTTCGCATTATTAAGAAATTCACTGAAAGAAAATTTTTTATCTTTCGTTTCTTGTGCTTCATCCTTCTTGTCTGCGTTTACAGAAGTATCTCCCTCATCTAATAATTCTTCCGTATCTTCCAGTGTAAAATCAGCTTCATAGGACTTTGCATAGGTTTCATTTACCATATTCGTCACCCATGCACTGGTAGGAACCAGTCCCCACAAAAGAATACCCAGAATGATACTCTTGATTCCGATTCTGTAGATAAATTCTTTCCATCCGTTTTTCAAAAAGTTGCCTGCTGCCAGAAGCACGCATCCGATAGGAAATAAGATTTTAAATGCAATATACCCGGTGATAGTCAGTAAATATTTTTCAACAATGATCACTGCATAAACGATCACCATATAGCCTGCGACATCTGCCAGCTTATTCGCGATCGGAGTTGCGGCTTCTCCCGGTATTGCTGCAGCACCTGTTGCAAGAGCTGTTGCTGTTCCGGAAAGTCCAAGTGCTTTTTTCTGCAATCCATTCAGTGTTTTGATAACCCAACGGTACGATTCGACAGAAGTTGCCCATTTGGAAACAACAAAAAATGATGTAAGAGCAATCCCAATGCAGATCAGCATCATGATCAGACGATTTCGCATCGGTTGCTTATAGTTTCTAACTGTGATTTCATGGCTGTCTGCCATCATAGGTTCTTTCATACTTATTTTCCTTTCATGCTATCTATTCTCGGATAAAGAAAGGATCGGATACACGCTCCCGATCCTTTCCACCTTTTCAGTTTTCTATTTGTCCAAAACCGCAACCTGAATTGTCTTTACTGCTTCCTCCATACATTTGATGTCCTCGGCACGCAACCTAATATCCAAGCACTTTACAGTATCTTCCACACTGGAAGCTTTTCGCATTCCAACCAGAAGACTCATCCGGTCGTACTGAGATAATGCCCAGGCTTCTACCAGCGTTGCAAAACTGCAATGATATTCCTCACAAAGTGGTTTCCAGATTTCAAAAGCCCTGCGAAGTCCTTCTTTTTTCTCCGGATCTGTCCAAGGTATTCTGGAGCGGATATCGGTTTTTGCAAATTCACGTTCCATAAAGGCAGGAGAAGTTAAAAATCCTTCCTCCAGCACACCATAGGTCTGAAATACCGTGTTATACTTTTTACACAGTTCAAAATAATCTCTGCCATGGAAAGGAGAGAGAATACTGAAAAATTCCTGTACAACGGATACGTTTCCGCCGGCTTCCTGATATGCAGACAGATCTGCCGGCTGACTGTTAGAAAGTCCATAGGTGCGGATCTTTCCTTCACGAACCAGATTCTCCAAAGCTCCAACCGTTTCCTCCACCGGAAAGCTGCCGCATACATAATGTACAATAACAGAATCCAGATAATCGGTTCCCATTCTTCGCAGAGAGTCTTCCACGTCCTTTTTCACTGCTGATGCGCGGGTGTCATTGTTAACGGTATAACCATCTCGTTCATAATGAAAATTACCGCCCTCATTTCTCCAGTTCAGAGAGCATTTGGTCTGCAAAACAAAATCATTTCTTCTGCCTTTCAATGCCTTACCAAGCAGTTCCTCACTTACTCCTGTGCCATACACCGGTGCGGTATCGATGTAATTCACGCCATGTTCATGACAAATATCAAGCAGGCGCTTCGCGTCCTCAACTGTAGAATCTCCGTCTGTCCAGACACTTCCGCCTCCAAGCCCCCAAGTACCTAATGCAACCACAGAAACATCGATGTCCGTGTTGCCAAGCTTTTGAAATTTCATTTTAATTCCTCCGTTTTTCGTTGTTCTTTCCTGCTTTTTTTTATGCAGTATCCTAACCGTACAGCGTTCCCCTGACAAAGCTGTCTATATTTAAAAAGACAATTTTGTCACATCTGTGCATTACTTACTCTACCTATTAGTATATACCACGCTCCGGAATAAGTAAAATAAAATCACTTTACCATTTCAAAAGCCACATGAATTCATCAAACCGGAATCGATTAATAACCCCAACTGATTATTTCCCAATTCTTTTTATCTTTTGTTTTCACTAAATGCCACTGCCAGTTGGTATATGTAGCATTAGGATTGACCCCTCCATCTCCACCTTTTTCGTCTGTATCAAAGGTTAATAATACTACAATAAATTCTTGATTATTTTCTTTCCAATCCATTACTTCTTAGTTATGAAATGTGAACGCATGCGTTCACTATTCCAACTGCTGTTCAACCAAAACTTTTTCCCTTATACAGTGCAAAATAAAAGAGACTTCACTCACCATGAATGAAGCCTCCTCAAAATACAATACTGTGAATGATTCACAGAACATATTTTATCGCAAAGCTTTTAAAAATAGAATAAATTTTACCAAACGACAGTTTTCAAAAAAGCTTGCAAATATGCACGCTCTTGTTGTTGCACTTTTCTTCAGATTCTCTATAAACATCTAATAAGCTTTTTGAGCATAAATTCAAACACTGTCTCTTTCGTCGGAATCGCAGGGATTCCACCTCTCTTTTGCACACACAATCCAGCA
>PVMN01001027.1_pt1 | contig 45923 bp, 37 predicted proteins | sample 1853401 | NCBI WGS metagenome assembly PVMN01 (sample SAMN08533510, study PRJNA380276) | Human gut metagenome, whole genome shotgun sequencing project.
ACCGAGGCCAGCTCTATTTTTTTCGCGCTGCTTTTCAAGTTTCAACACCTCCTTAGTCAGATTTTTGTAGCCCTCAGCCACCTTGCCGCCGGGATCATGGGCAAAAATGCTTTTTCCCTCGGCGCTGATTTCCTTTGCCCGGACAGAGTGGGGAATCTCTGTGCCGAATACCTTAATCTTGCTGCCGTAAGTCTCCCGCAGGAGTGCTGAGATTTCTTTTGCAAAGTTGGTTCGGCTGTCCACCATCGTCAGCAGGATACCGTCTATCTGGAGCTTGGGATTGATCTGCCGCTTTACCTTGTTTACCGTAGAGAGCAGCTGTTCCAGTCCTTTGGCGGGCAGATACTCCGCCTGAACGGGAATGATGATCCTGTTCGCAGCGGCCAGCGCATTGACTGTGAGCATACCCAGGGAGGGCTGGCAGTCGATGAGGATATGGGAATATTGCCCCTTCAGCGTGTCCAGATATTGCCGCAGGATAGTCTCACGGCTCATGGCATTTACCAGGGATACCTCCATACCGGATAACTGGATGTCCGCAGGCATCAGATCTACACCCTCTGGATGGTGCAGGACACCTTCGCCGGGACGAAGCGGCTCATCCATCAGGATACGCCCCATAGCGTCCGACAGCGTAAAGGGCAGCTTGTCCGGCTGTGGATTGCCCAGGCTAATCGTCAGACTCCCTTGCGGATCTCCGTCGATCAGCAGGACTTTCTTTCCGGCCTGTGCCAGCCCGATTCCCAAGTTGGCACAGGTTGTTGTCTTGCCAACACCGCCCTTCTGGTTGGCGATGGCGATGATTTGCGTGTTCATTGACTTCACCTCATTTCTAATTGTTGCTGTTGCTTCTGGAAATAGAAAAAGCCGCCACTCCAAAATAAAAAGTGAAGTGACGGCTCTTTCTATCGCCGGAATACGAGTTCCTGAAATGAAAAAAGCACCCAGTCATTATACTGAGTGCTACATCAAATTCATATTCAATTATTCAAATTAGGTCAAACTATACCAAACTGCCACAGCCCAAAACGAGGGGAAGGCAGGCTGAAAAGCACCTCCAAAAACACCCCAAAATCGGCTCTCGGTTGTCCTATAATTTAACCACTAACCCCTTTTTTTACCCCCATTTTTGCTGGTTGTCCTATATTTAACCACTAAAAATTGGGTGAAAACGACTCTCCTTTTGCCAAATTTGGTCAAACCATATCAGCCCGTTTAGATATAGTAAAAGCCCGGAAAACCTTGATTTTCCGGGCTTTTTGAACCATTTTGATACGGTTTGAACAGCAGATTATCTCTTGCTGAACTGAGGTGCTCTACGAGCTGCCTTTAAGCCGTACTTCTTACGTTCCTTCATACGCGGATCGCGGGTCAGGAAGCCTGCAGCCTTCAGAGCTGCGCGGTACTGGTCGGAATCAGCCTGCAGCAGAGCACGAGCGATGCCGTGACGGATTGCGCCAGCCTGGCCGGTGAAGCCGCCGCCGGTTACGGTGCACTCTACGTCGAACTTGCCCTCGGTGCCGGTTACTTCGAACGGCTGACGGCAAACCATCTTCAGGGTCTCGAGACCGAAGTAGTTGTCGATGGTGCGGTTGTTGATCTTGATCTCACCGGTGCCGCCCGGGAAAAGACGAACGCGGGCAACAGAGGACTTTCTTCTGCCGGTGCCATAGAAATATGCCTTCTTAGGTGTATACATCAGTTAATCCTCCCTTACTTTTCCCAGTTCTCGGGCTTCTGAGCCTGATGATTGTGGTTCTCGCCAGCAAATACCTTCAGACGGGTAGCGGACTGACGGCCGATGGAATTCTTCGGCAGCATGCCCTTAACTGCGAGCTGCATAGCGAACTCCGGCTTCTCAGCCATCAGGGTCTTGTACTGAACTTCCTTCAGACCGCCGACCCAGCCGGTGTGATGACGATAGTACTTCTGGGTAAGCTTCTTACCGGTCAGAACCGCCTTGTCAGCGTTGACGATGATTACGAAATCGCCGCAGTCAACATGGGGAGTGAACGTGGTCTTGTGCTTGCCGCGAAGCAGCATTGCAGCGGTTGCAGCAGTACGGCCCAGCGGCTTGCCAGCTGCGTCCAGTACATACCACTTACGCTCGACATTTTCTGCCTTAGCCATAAAAGTAGACATGGTTTTTTCCTCCGTTTATATATATCAAAAATACTTTGACAACTGATTGATCGCTCGAAACGAGCATATTTATTAAAACACATCATTTTGCGCAAGTCAAGCGAAATTTTGAAAAAATATCTTCAATCCAATACATTCTCTCGTTTTCGCCTCTATTCTCTCTCATACTCTCGAATACTCACTTTGCATTTCATTTTTTGCATTTGCGATTTTTGACGTTTTCTGATAAATTTTAATATGTACGATCAAAAAGGAGACTGTTATGCAGAAAATGCTTTCCTATGTCCGCCGTGCGGTGGACCATTACCATATGATAGATGAGGGCGACAGGATTGCGGTCGGTGTTTCCGGCGGCAAGGACTCGCTCGCGCTGCTCGTGGCACTCAGTCAGCTGAGCCGCTTTTATCCGCACCATTTTACCGTCGTGGCTATTACATTGGAGATGGGCTATGATGAGATGGACTTCTCCCCTGTACAGACGCTGTGCAACAAGCTGGGCGTCGAGTACATCCGCGTCCCCACCCAGATCGGCCCTATCGTGTTTGATATCCGCCACGAGGAAAACCCCTGCTCGCTCTGTGCCAAGCTGCGCCGCGGCGCTCTGCACGATGCCGCCCGCAAGGCAGGCTGCAGCAAGGTTGCGCTCGGCCATCACTTTGACGATGTAGTCGAGACCTACATGCTTTCCTTATTTTATGAAGGCCGCATTTCGTGCTTTTCGCCGGTAACCTACCTCGACCGCGCCGACATCACGCTCATTCGTCCGCTGCTGTATGTGCCGGAGCATTATGTGCGCTCGTTCGCCAAACGGCATGAGCTGCCTATCGTGCATAATCCGTGTCCGGCGGACGGCAACACCAAGCGGCAGGAGATCAAGGATTTGCTGAAAAGTCTCGAAAAGACCATGCCCGGTGTACGCGAGCGCATTTTCGGCGCTATGCAGCGCTACCCGCTCGAGGGCTGGGAACCCGACAAGACCCGCCGCGATTACAAATGATCTGTTCCCTTTATAAAAAGAAAGGAGATGAGAACCATGATCCAGATTGGCTTTTGCGACGACGATCCCAGCGTGCTCGATGAACTGCACGAGCTGCTCGGCAGCTACCGTGCAGAGCACAACGCCGATATCGCCCCAACAGCCTTCCAAAGCCCGTTCGAGCTGCTGGCGTCCATCGAAAAGGGCGCACGCTTTGATATTCTGCTGCTCGATGTGCTCATGCCCGGCGAAAACGGCATCGAAGCCGCCCGCGAGATCCGTCAGTACGACTCCAACGTGAAGATCATCTTTCTCACCTCATCCGCAGAGTTTGCCGTGCAGTCGTATACGGTGGGCGCGTATTTCTATCAGCTCAAGCCGATCTGGCCGGAGAGCTTCTTCCGGCTGATGGATTCGGTCATTGCCGCCTGCTCGCGCGAGAGCAGCGTCAGCCTGATCCTGCGCTGCAGAACCGGCATCACGCGCGTTGAACTGGACAAGCTGGAATACTGCGAGGTCATCCGCCGTTCCCTGCTGCTGCACAAGACTGACGGCACCGTGCTCGAAGCCGCCGGCAGCATGGACAGCCTGTGCGAAAGCCTTGCCGAACACAGGAATTTTCTGCGCATTCACCGCTCTTACCTTGTAAATTTAGAGCATATCCAGACGATCACGCCGAAAACGCTCGTCATGTCCAGCAGCGCCGAGCTGCCCATTCCGCGCGGACGCTTCAACGACATCAAGGACGCGTACCTTGAACACGCCTTCCAGAAAGAGCAGGTGTTCCTGACATGATCGCACTCGCCGTTGACCTTTGCAACTCCGTTGCCGTTACGCTGTTCGGCATCGCGCTCTCTGCGGCATTCTGCAATATCCACTGGACACCCAAGGCGAAAAAGCGCATGCTACTGTACACGCTGATGATCTTCTGCCTGTCCGGCATCGCCTACCTCGGTGTGGACCCGGGCTTCGGACGCTATCTGTATCCGCTGCACACCCACCTGCCGCTTGTGCTCGCGCTGTGCTCGCTCAGTCACGAACGCCTGTGGCCGGTGATTTCTGTGCTGACGGCCTACCTGTGCTGTCAGTTGCGGCGCTGGCTGGCGCTGATCGCGGTCGCTATCTTCTCCGGCGGAGACACCATGCAGTACGCTGTGGAAATGATCGTCACCGTGCCGCTGCTCATTCTGCTGCTCAAGGCCGCACCTGCCATCCGGTCGGTGTCGCAGTATTCGCGGGCGGTGCAGTGTCAGTTCGGCATTGTGCCCGCGGTGTACTATGCGTTTGACTATGCCACCCGCGTTTATACCGACCTGCTGTTCTCCGGTTCGGCCGTAGTCGTGGAATTCATGCCGTTCGTGTGCAGTGCGGCGTACCTGCTGTTCCTGATTCACATTTCCAAAGAGCAGCACGCACGGCTGCGTTTGGAGGAGCTGAAAAGCAATCTTGACCTGCAGGTTCATCAGGCCGTCCGTGAGATTGAGGCACTGCGCATCTCTCAGCAGAAAACCCGCGCCTACCGGCATGATCTGCGGCATCATCTGCAGTACATCACCGCCTGCATCGAGAATGAGCAGTATGAGCAGGCACTGCAGTACATTCACTCCATCAGCGCGGAAATCGAAGCCAGCCGCGTGACCGTTTACTGCGAAAACGAGGCCGCAAACCTGATTCTCTCATCGTTTTCCGACCGCGCCAAGGCGCAGGGCATCCCGCTTGCGGTACATGCCGTGCTGCCCAATCAGCTGCCGCTTGCCGAGAGCGACCTGTGCGTGCTGCTCTCCAACGCGCTTGAGAATGCGATTCACGCATGCAGCGAGCGCGCGGACGGCATTCCCGGACACATTGAGGTGCAGACATACGAAAAAGCCGGAAAGTTCTTCCTGCAGGTTGTCAACGACTGCACGCAGCCGGTGCAGTTCAGCCACGGCGTGCCGGTCTCCGACCGCGCCGGACACGGCATCGGCGTGCACAGCATTTGCAGCATCGTCGAGCGATACGGCGGTGTATACAGCTTTTCGGTCAGGAATCAGCAGTTTATCCTGCGAATTTCACTTTAAAAGGCTGTCGCGAAACTACAGTTTCGCCGACAAGCAGGAACGGACCGCAGGCCGTTCCAAAGTCGTCCGAAAGTTCCTATGCAGAAACTTTCTCCCTCTATAAGTATAAAAACCGTGATACATGCTCCCGGTTTTTATGAATTTGCAAAGCAAATTCTATTTCACGCGCGCTATCGCGCGAAACTGCAAATCATAAAACCCTTTAGACTAAAAAACGCTCTGTTTTCACAGAGCGTTTTCTTATTGTCGTATTATCTCTTATTGGAGCGCTTCCAGATACGCATCTTCTCCGCTTCCTGAATCAGCTGCTCGCGGAAATCCGGATGCGCAACCGAGATCAGAGCCTCCGCACGCTGCCATGCAGTCAGACCCTTGAGATTTACCTTGCCGTACTCGGTGACAAACCAGTGCGCGCACGGACGGGCATCGGTAACGACCGAGCCGTTCTCGAGCGTCGGACGAATACGGCTCTCGAGCGTGCCGTCCTTCTTCTTAAAGGTGGACGAGCAGCAGATGAAGCTCTTGCCACCCTTGGACAGATACGCGCCCAGAACGAAGTCCAGCTGGCCGCCTGCACCGGAAATCTGCTTGATACCGGCACTTTCTGCGTTCATCTGGCCGAACAGATCCACATCCACGATATTGTTGATGGAAATGAAGTTGTCGATCTGTGCGATGGTGCGCGCATCGTTAGTATAGGATACCGGTGCAGACATGCACTCCGGATTATCATTTACAAAATCGTACAGCTTCTGGGTGCCTGCGCCGAACGCGAACACCTGACGGCCGCGGTCGATGGCCTTCTTCGAGCCGTTGATCTTGCCTGCACGGGAGATGTCAACGAATGCATCAACGTACATTTCAGTATGAACGCCGAGGTCCTTCAGGTCAGACTCCGCGATCATCGAGCCTACGGTATTCGGCATGCCGCCGATGCCCAGCTGCAGGCACGCGCCGTTCGGGATTTCCTCCACGATCAGCTTTGCAACCGCCTTATCAACCTCGGTCGGCTCGCCGCCTGCGCCCATCTGCGGCATTTCGGTGTCGCTCTCAACGATCATATCCACCTGCGAAATGTGAATGCCGTCCTCAAAGCCGCCAAGGCAGCGCGGCATATACTTGTTGACCTCAACGATGATAACATCGGATACATCGCAGACAGCTTTCAGGTGCGAAGCCTGCGGGCCGAAGCTGAACCAGCCATGTGCGTCCATCGGCGCCACCTGAATCATGGCTACATTGACATGACGGACGTTCTCGCGGTACCAGCGCGGCATCTCGGAGTAGCGCAGTGCGCTGTAAAAGCCGAAGCCCTCCATGCATGCCTTGCGCTCAATGCCGGACATGTGCCACGAGTTCCAGGTGATCTTGTCGGCTGCATTCGGAATATCGAATACCGCCGGTCGGCGCATGAGTACGCCGCCGCGGAAGTTTACATCCTCCAGCTCACCCATGCGGGCAGCAAGTGCCTTGTCCAGTGCAACAGGCGTACCCGTACACCAGCCGTAGTCTACCCAGTCACCCGATTTAACAACCTTAACGGCTTCATCCGCCGTTGTCAGCTTCTGCTGATACAGTGCAGTATAATCCACGCTGATTCCCTCCGTCTTACTTGTTCTTCATTTTCTTCATTGTTTATTCTTTAACAATCATGCTTACTTATGATTATAATCTCTTTTTTTGTACAGGTCAACACAGGTTCGCAAAAAAGAGTGAGAATCCGTCCCAACCGCTCCCCGCCCTCTTTTCCATATATTTCACCCTGTTATTTTAGATTTTGCACAAAATACCGCCCGATTATCCTTCAAAAATGCTGAAAATCTGCATGAAAATCAGGGGTTGATTTTCTGCGCTAAAGTGTTATAATAGTAAACAAGATATGAACCGAATTACAGGAGGTTTTCTAAAAATGAAGACGAAGAAACTTCTCGCACTGCTGATGGCAGGCGCAATGAGTGTATCCGTGCTGTCCGGCTGCGGCGGCTCTGCTGCCAAGACCGACGACTCGAGTGCCGATGCGGCTGACACCTCGGCTTCCGCTGAGAGCGATGTGGATTATGTAAAGAGCAACGGCAAGCTGGTTATCGGCATCACGGATTTCGCACCGATGGATTATAAGGAAGACGGCTCGGACGAGTGGGTTGGCTTTGACGCGGACATGGCAAAGGCTTTCGCTGAGAGCCTGGGCGTAAAAGCTGAGTTCATCGAGATCAACTGGGACAACAAGATCATGGAGCTGGATTCCAAGGGCGTTGACGCTGTTTGGAACGGCATGACCCTGACCGATGAGGTCAAGACCTCCATGAACTGCTCCGACCCGTATGCAACCAACGCACAGGTTGTTGTTGTTCCGTCCGACAAGGCTGACGCTGCCAAGGACATCGAGTCCATCAAGGATATGGCCTTCGCTGTTGAGTCCGGTTCCGCCGGTGAGGCTGCTGCACAGGCTGCCGGTCTGAATGCAACCGCAGTTCAGTCTCAGGCTGACGCACTGATGGAGGTTGCCGCAGGCACCTCTGATGCCTGCGTGATCGACCTGCTGATGGCAGGCGCTATGATCGGCGAGGGCACCAGCTACCCGAACCTGACCTACACCGTAAACCTCAACGAGGCCAACGGCGAGGAGGACGAGAACTACGTTGTAGGCTTCCGCAAGGGTTCTGACCTGACCGAAGCATTCAACGATTTCTACAAGGCTGCTTACAAGGACGGCGTTGTTCTTTCCTTCGCTCAGAAGTACGGCGTACAGGAAGCAATCGTAGATCCGGAGGCTTAATCTCCCATTCCCCAGTTCAATACAAGGCAGAAGGCGGACTACCGTCTTCTGCCTTATGTGTCAAAGTAAAAAAGAGGTAAAGAGGAAACGACATGTTTGCCAATGTAACACTCAGCCTGATGGGCGGCTTTGTTACCACCGTACAGCTTTTCTGCCTGACGCTGGTATTCGCTCTGCCGCTCGGCCTGCTTATCAGCTTCGGCTCGATGAGCCGCATTACACCGCTGCGCGCACTCATCAAAATCATCGTCTGGATCGTCCGCGGCACGCCGCTTATGCTCCAGATCATCATTATCTACTATGGCCCTGCTCTGGTGTGGGGAATCAAGCTGCCGCGCTTCAGCGCTGCTCTGCTGTCCTTTGTCATCAACTACGCCTGCTACTTCTCGGAGATCTTCCGCGGCGGCATTCAGGGCATCCCGAGCGGCCAGTATGAGGCCGGTCAGGTGCTCGGCATGACCAAGAGCCAGATCTTCTTCAAGGTAACACTGCTGCAGGTCATCAAGCGCGTTATCCCGCCGATGGGCAACGAATTTATCAACCTTGTTAAAGATACCGCACTGGCGCGCACCATCGCGGTGTACGAGGTGCTGTGGGCAGGCGAAAAGTTCGTCAAGAACCCTGGCATTATCTGGCCGCTGTTCTACACCGCCGTATTCTACCTGCTGTTCAGCGGCATTCTGACCCTGCTGTTCGGCTGGATCGAAAAGAAAATGGATTACTTTAAATAAGGAGAAGCCGTTATGCCTATTCTGGAGGTACAGCACCTTTATAAGAACTTCGGCTCTACCAAGGTGCTTAAAGACATCAGTTTTACATTGGAGCGCGGCAAGGCGCTTGCCATCATCGGCTCGTCCGGCTCGGGCAAGACTACGCTGCTGCGCTGCCTGAATTTTCTCGAAACCCCGAATGAGGGTAAGATCATCGTAAACGGCGAGACACTGCTCGACGCTGCCGACCATACCGCCAAGAGCGATGCGCAGATTCGCAAGAACCGTCTGCACTTCGGCATGGTGTTCCAGTCGTTCAATCTGTTCCCGCAGTACACCGCACTCGAGAACGTCATGCTTGCTCCCCTGCTGCAGGCCAAGGAACGCCCGGACTACAAGCAGAAAAAACGCGAGATTCACGAGCAGATCGAGCACCGCGCCATCGAGCTGCTCGAGATGATGAGCCTCGAGGGCCGCATGAGCCACTATCCGCACCAGCTGTCCGGCGGTCAGCAGCAGCGCGTTGCCATTGCACGTGCGCTCGCGCTCAAGCCGGATATCCTGTGCTTCGACGAGCCGACCTCGGCGCTCGACCCCGAGCTGACCGGCGAGGTGCTGCGCGTTATCCGCTCACTGGCGGATCAGCACACCACCATGATCATCGTCACCCACGAGATGGCGTTTGCCCGCGATGTGGCCGATCATGTCGTGTTCATGGACGGCGGCACCATCGTTGAGGAGGGCACGCCGACAGAGGTATTTGAAAATACGCATAACGAGCGAACCCGCGCATTTTTGAGCCGTTTTTCGCAAAACAGCTAAAGAACGGAAATTTATACAAAAACTTTTCGGTACTTTTCACCATTACCCCATTTACAAATCACAATAAATACGTTAAAATAGTCCCGTAATAAGATTGCGGGACTTTTTATTGTCTTTTTGTACAGGTTTAGTTGGTCAATTTTTGATGAAATTATTGTTTGTTTGTGTTGAAGTTTTGGCGCAAATTTGCTACAATAAGAACACAGGAAAAAACCACCCTGTAAAATCATGTAATAAAAAGCCGCACGGCCTTTTATAAAATTTTTGATTGGAGATGTTTCTACTATGGCTATGGATGCTTTCAGCGCCTCCCTGATGAAGGACAAGAGAGAGATCGTCATTGCCCCGACTATTTACAAGTTTGACACCTTTGGTGCTTTCGCTGAGGAGTTCAAGCTGGGCGAGCGCGACGTCGTTCTGACCAACGAATTCATCTACAAGCCCTTCATGGAAGAGCTTGGCCTCAAGAGCAAGTTCGTATTCCAGGAGAAGTTCGGTGCAGGTGAGCCTTCCGAGGCTATGATCGAGACCATGTACGAGGCTATTCCGTACGATTCCTACGACCGCGTAATCGCAGTAGGCGGCGGTGCTATCATGGACCTTTGCAAGCTGCTCGGCTGCAAGCGCCCGACCTCCGTACATGAGCTGTACTTCAAGCGCGAGCCTGTTGTACATGAGAAGGAAGTTATCGCTATCCCGACCACCTGCGGTACCGGTTCTGAGGTTACCAACATTTCTGTTGCTATCGTTAAGGACGAGAAGGACGGCAAGCTGACCGGCGGCGATACCAAGCTCGGCCTGGTTTCCGACGACATCATCCCGAACAAGGTTTGCCTGGTTCCGGATCTGCTCAAGACCCTGCCGTACAAGCCGTTCGCAGCATCCGCTATCGATGCTCTGATCCACGCTACCGAGTCTTTCCTGTCCCCGCACCGCAAGACTGTTACCTCCGAGATGTTCTCCGTTAAGGCTATGGAGATGATCCTCGAGGGCTTCCGCCGCATCGCTCTGGAAGGCCCGGACGCTCGTATGGATTACCTCGGCGAGTTCGTTCATGCTTCCCTGTTCGCAGGCATCGCATTCCTGAAGGCTGGCTGTGCAACCGTACACGGCATGTCCTTCCCGCTCGGCGGCACCTACCATGTTCCGCACGGCGAGTCCAACTACGCTCTGTTCGGCAAGATCCTCGAGATGTACGACGAGTACGAGCCGGCTGGCGAGCTGGGCAAGTTCAAGGAAATCGTTGCTCGCTGCCTGGGCTGCACCAAGGACGACGCTCTGCGCACCCTGAACGTAACCCTGGAGAAGGTTCTGCACCTGAAGCCGCTGCATGAGTACGGCTTCAAGGAAGAGGACGTTAAGGCATTTGCACTGTCTGTTGATGCAAACCAGCAGCGTCTGATCACCAACTCTTACCGTCCGTGGAGCATCGAGCTCAGCGAGCGCGTATACAAAGAGTGCTTCTAATTTCCGCATGTAACGCCTGAATAGGGCGGGGAGTCCCGTCTCCCCGCCCTGTTTTCTTTATTCATGTTATGTGTACCAAATTGTAATGAGAAAGGATACTTGATCACTTATGATGACCAAAGACCAGTACATTGAGTCCCTGCGCAAGCTGAACCTCAATCTGTATATGTTCGGCAAGAAGGTAGAGAATCCGGTTGACGACCCGGTTATCCGTCCTTCCCTGAACTCCTTCGCCGCTACCTACGAGCTGGCTGAGGACCCGCAGTATCAGGATCTGATGACTGCTACCTCCCACATCTCCGGCAAGAAGATCAACCGCTTCACCCACATGCATCAGTCCACCGACGACCTGATCAAGAAGGTTAAGATGCAGCGTCTGCTCGGTCAGAAGACTGCAGCCTGCTTCCAGCGCTGCGTAGGCATGGACGCTATGAACGCTGTATTCTCCTCCACCTACGAGATCGACGAGGCTTGCGGCACCAAGTACCACGAGAACTTCCTCAAGTTCCTGACCCGCGTGCAGGATGAGGACCTCGCAGTTGACGGTGCTATGACCGACGTTAAGGGCGACCGTTCCCTCGCTCCGTCCAAGCAGGCTGATCCGGATCTGTTCCTGCACGTTGTAGAGCGCACCGCTGACGGCGTATACGTTACCGGCGCTAAGGCTCATCAGACCGGCTTTGTAAACTCTCACGAGGTTCTGGTAATGCCGACCATCTCCATGCGCGAGGGCGACGAGGACTACGCGATCTCCTTCGCTGTACCGACCGATTCCAAGGGCATCACCCTGATCTACGGCCGTCAGTCCTGCGACACCCGCAAGATTGAAGAGTACAACGACATCGACGTTGGCAACAAGGTATACGGCGGCCACGAAGTTCTCGTTATCTTCGACCGCGTATTCGTTCCGAACGACCGCATCTTCCTCAATGGCGAAGTTAAGTTTGCCGGCATGATCGTAGAGCGTTTCGCAGGCTATCACCGTCAGTCTTACGGCGGCTGCAAGGTCGGCGTAGGCGACGTTCTGATCGGCGCTACCGCTCTGGCTGGCGAGATGGCTGGCTCCTCCAAGGCTTCCCACGTTAAGGACAAGCTGATCGAGATGACTCACCTGAACGAGACCCTGTACTGCTGCGGTATCGCTTGCTCCTCTCAGGGCACCAAGACCAAGGCAGGCAACTACCTGATCGACCTGCTGCTGGCTAACGTCTGCAAGCAGAACGTTACCCGCTTCCCGTACGAGATCGCTCGTCTGGCACAGGATCTGGCAGGCGGCCTGATGGTAACCCAGCCGTCCGAGGCTGATTACCGCAACCCGGAGCTCAAGCCGTACATCGAGAAGTACCTCAAGGGCGTTGCTTCCGTTCCGACCGAGGACCGTATGCGTCTGCTGCGCCTGATCGAGAACATGACCATGGGTACTGCAGCTGTCGGCTATCTGCCGGAGTCCATGCACGGTGCAGGCTCGCCGCAGGCTCAGCGCATCATGATTGCCCGTCAGTCCAACCTTGAAATGAAGAAGGAACTGGCAAAGAAGATTGCTCGCATCAAGTAATCTCTGAGCAAACTATAGGCACTCATGGAGCACCCGTGAGTGCCTGTGTTTGCGTTATACCATACTGTTCCCATATGGAAACATCTTGAAAGGGGTTGTGCGCCTTGCTGCGCTGCACGGTAAAATTCTGCGGCGGCTGCAATCCGCGCTATGAGCGCGGAGACGCCTACAAGGCGATTTGCGCTGCCCTTCAGGACACCGCCTCATTCTCCTATCCGGAGGACGGTGTTCCTTATGACGTACTGCTGATCCTGCGCGGCTGCACCGGCTGCCCGTATCTCTATGAGGAGATCGAGGCCGCGCACCGTGTTGTTGTTGCCGCAGCGGATGAGATTCCGCAGGCGATAGATAGAATCAGGTCTTTCACGTCACAGGCGTGACCACTGTAAAACCGGTCGCACTATTATCAGGAGGATTGATAAACATGAAGAAAGTAAGCATCATCACCCCGGAGGAAGCTGCTCTGAAGGTTCAGGACGGCGATACCATTGCTACCGGCGGTTTCGTATCCTGTGCTTGCCCGGAGACCCTTTCCAAGGCTCTCGAGAAGCGTTTTCTTGAGACCGGCCACCCGCAGAACCTGACCCTGTTCTTTGCAGCCGGTCAGGGCCACCGCGATGGCACCGGCGGTGACCATTACGGCCATGAAGGCATGGTTAAGCGCGTTATCGGCGGCCACTGGGACCGTGCTCCGAAGCTCGGCGAGCTGGCTCTGAACAACAAGATCGAGGCTTACAACCTGCCGCAGGGCGTTATCTCGCACATGTACCGCGATATCGCTGCTCACAACATCGGCACCATCACCCACGTTGGCCTGAAGACCTTCGCTGACCCGCGCAACGGCGGCGGCAAGCTGAACGACGTTACCAAGGAAGATCTGGTAAAGATCGTTAACATCGAGGGTCAGGAGCGCCTGCTGTACAAGGGCTTCCCGATCAACGTTGTATTCCTGCGTGCTTCCTACTGCGATGAGTACGGCAACTGCACCGTACATCGTGAGATCGGTCCTCTGGACGTAACTGCTATGGCTCAGGCCTGCAAGAACTCCGGCGGCAAGGTAATCGTTCAGGTTGAGAAGATCGTACAGGGCGGCTCTCTGGACCCGAAGCTGGTTGCTATCCCGGGCATCTATGTTGACTCTGTTGTAGTCGGCACCGAGGAGGAGAACATGCAGTGCCTCGGCATGCCGTACGACGGCGCGCTGACCGGCGAGTTCCGCATCCCGGTTGACGCTATCCCGCCGATCCCGATGGACGCTAAGAAGATCATCGCCCGCCGCGCTGCTATGGAGCTGCCGCAGGACGCTATCGTAAACCTCGGCACCGGCGCACCGGAGAAGATCGCTAACGTAGCTGCTGAAGAAGGCATCTCCGACAAGATGACCCTGACCGTTGAGGCAGGCTCCATCGCAGGTGTACCGTACGGCGGCACCCAGTTCGGCGCTGCTGCTAACGCACAGTGCATCATCCCGCACAACGTACAGTTCGACTTCTATCAGGGCGGCGGCCTTGACGTTGCATTCCTCGGCCTGGCTGAGACTGCTCCGAACGGCGACCTGAACGTATCCAAGTTCGGCACCCGTCTGGCAGGTGCAGGCGGCTTCATCGACATCACCCAGAACGCCAAGAAGGTTGTTTACTGCGGCACCTTCACTGCAAAGGGCCTCAAGACTGAGTGCAAGGACGGCAAGCTCGTTATCACCCAGGAAGGCGCTAAGAAGAAGTTCGTTAAGCAGGTTGAGCACATCACCTTCTCCGGCGATTACGCTAACGAGGTACATCAGCCGGTTCTGTACATCACCGAGCGCTGCGTATTTGAGCTGCGTCCGGAAGGCGTTACCCTGACCGAGATCGCTCCGGGCATCGACCTGCAGACCCAGATCCTCGACCAGATGGAATTCGTTCCGAAGATGGCTGACGAGATCAAGACCATGGACGCTCGCATCTTCCGTGACGAGCTGATGGGTCTGGCTAACGACTGATCAATTCTATTTGTGCAGATTATGCAAACGGAAACCGGCCTTTTCATATAATTTCACAGAATCGACCAGTTTCCCTTGCATTCTGCCGAATGGTTTGATAAAATATTAACGAACTCAAGAAAATCGAGTTTCCATCACCATGCGGCGGCATAGTTTTTTCGCCGCATCAGTAGAAAAGGAGAAACAGCTAAATGAACGTTTACATCTGTTCCGCTGCCCGTACTGCAATCGGCACTTACGGCGGCACCCTCCGCGATGTACACTCCTCCGAGCTTGGCACCGCTGCTGCAAAGGCAGCTATCGAGCGTGCAGGCGTTGACAAGGAAGCAATCGACGAGGTTCTGTTCGGTCAGGTACTGCAGGGCGGCGTAGGCCAGAACGTAGCACGTCAGGTTTGCCTGAAGTCCGGTCTGCCGATCACCACCCCGGCTATGACCCTGAACAAGGTTTGCGCTTCCTCCATGCGTGCCATCTCCCTTGGCACCCAGATCATCCGTTCCGGTGAGAACAAGATGATGCTGGTAGGCGGCTGCGAGTCTATGTCCGGTGCTCCGTACATCTCCCGCGATACCCGCTGGGGTGCTCGCATGGGCGACAAGAAGCTGGTCGACATGATGGTATACGACGGCGTATTTGATGTATTCAACCAGTACCACATGGGCATCACTGCAGAAAACGTAGCTGAAAAGTACGGCATCACCCGCGAGATGCAGGACGAGATTGCTCTCGCTTCCCAGCAGAAGGCAGCTGCTGCCATCGCTAACGGCCGCTTCAAGGACGAGATCGTTCCGATCGAAGTTAAGAAGAAGAAGGAAACCGTTATCTTTGATACCGACGAGCATGTAAAGCCGAACACCACTCTGGAGATCCTCGGCAAGCTGCGCCCGGCATTCAAGAAGGACGGCGGCACCGTAACCGCAGGCAACGCTTCCGGCATCAACGATGCAGGCGCTGCAATGATCATCGCTTCCGAGGAGTTCGTTAAGGCAAACGGTCTCAAGCCGCTGGCTAAGGTTCGTGCCTGGGGCTCTGTAGGCTGCGATCCGTCCATCATGGGCGTAGGCCCGATCGAGTCCACCCGTCAGGCTCTGTCCCGCGCAGGTCTGACCGTTGCTGACCTCGACCTGATCGAGTCCAACGAGGCATTTGCTGCACAGGCTGCTGCTGTTAACCGTGAGCTTGGCTTTGATATGGACAAGGTTAACGTAAACGGCGGCGCAATCGCTCTGGGTCACCCGATCGGTGCAGCCGGCTGCCGCATCACCACCACCCTGATCTACGAAATGATCAAGCGCGACCTGACCATCGGTCTGGCTACCATGTGCATCGGCGGCGGTATGGGCGAAGCCATCATCGTTGAGCGCGACGAGCTCTGCAAGTAAGTCTTGCTATAGGGGGCTTCAAAAGCCCCCTATATACCAAAATCAGTTCCGTAGAAACTGATTTTGAATACCCGAGCGACGCCGCCCACGGCGGCTGGGTCGGGGTGTAAAAACCCACGCGCATGTCGCGGGTTTTTACGAACAGAAGCTCGCTTCTGTTCTATTTTGACTGCAAACATCCTTTGGATGTTTGGTAATCTCCGAACGGAGATTGCTTTTGAGCGTTTTACGCTCATAGCACATATTCTGAAAGGAAGTCTTAAAAATGACTGACGTAGTAATCGAAAAAAAGGGTCATGTTGCGATCGTTAAGATCGAGCACATGAAGGCTATGAACGCTCTGTCCACCGACATGTACGCACAGCTGGAAGAGGCATTCGACGAGCTGGCTAAGGATCTGGACAACGTTTATGCAGTAGTTCTGACCGGTTCTTCCACCGTTAACAAGAAGGGCAAGACCGTTAACTCCTTCGTTGCAGGCGCTGACATCTCCGAGATGGCTACCAAGACCTGTGCAGAGGGCAAGCTGTTCGGCAACGAGTCCAACCGCGTTTGCTGGAAGATCGAGAACTTCAAGCGTCCGGTTATCGCTGCCATCAACGGCTTCTGCCTCGGCGGCGGCTGCGAGCTGGCTATGTCCTGCGACATCCGTCTCGCTTCCGAGAACGCTTCCTTCGGTCAGCCTGAAGTTGGTCTGGGCATCACCCCGGGCTGCGGCGGCACCCAGCGTCTGGCTCGCTTCGTAGGCGCAGGCAAGGCTAAGGAAATGCTGTACACCGCACGCGCTAACTACACCGCTCAGGACGCTCTGAATATGGGCCTGGTTAACTACGTATATCCGCTGGAGAACCTGCTCGACGAGGCTGTAAAGCTGGCCGAGGAGATCGCTGCTCAGGCTCCGATCGCTGTTTCCCTGGTTAAGGAAGCTGTAAACGTTGGCATGCAGACCGACCTGAACTCCGCTCTGAAGTTCGAGGGCAACTGCTTCGCACAGTGCTTCGCTACCGAGGATCAGAAGTACGGCATGGCTTACTTCCTGGACAAGAACCGCGACAAGCCGGCTAAGGAATTCAAGAATAAGTAAGCATTGATACAGCAGAACCGCACAATTCAAAACCGGATTGTGCGGTTTTGACTAATCAATATTCGCAATACCTGTTCATCCATCCGCAAAGAGTGAGAGAGAGAGGTTAATTTTAGCATGAAAGTTTGTGTATTCGGCGCTGGCAACATGGGCGCACGCATCACTGAGGTATTCCTGAACGCAGGTCATGACGTTACCATGATCGACATCAAGCCGGAGTTCACCGAGCGCGGCAAGACCGTTATCACACACGATTACGAGTTCCTCGTAAGCAAGGGCAAGATGACCGCAGAGCACAAGGACGAGCTGCTTGCTTCCCTCAAGACCTCGGTTGATCGCAAGGACGCTGCCAATGCTGACTTCGTCATGGAAGTTATCCTGGAGCGCATGGATCTGAAGAAGGACCTGCTGGAGGATCTGGACAAGATTTGCCCCGCTCACACCATCTTCGCTTCCAACACTTCCGGTCTGTCCATCACCGAGATGGCTGCCTGCATCCCGCAGCGTTCGGACAAGTTCATCGGCTGCCACTTCTTCAACCCGGCTCAGATCATGAAGCTGGTTGAGGTTACCCGTGCGATCCAGACTTCGGACGAAACCTTCCAGACCGCATTTGACCTGATGGCATCCCTGGGCAAGACCCCGATTGCCGTTAAGGAAGGTCCCGGTTTCGTTGTAAACCGCATCCTGATCCCGATGATGAACGAGGCAATGGGTATCGTTGCTGACGGCATCGCTTCCCCTGCTGATGTCGACGTTGCTATGCAGCTTGGCGCAGGCATGAAGTCCGGCCCGCTGCACACCGCTGACCTTGTTGGCCACGATGTAAACCTCGCAATCATGGAGACGCTGTACCGCGAGACCGGCGACCCGAAGTACCGTCCGCATCCGCTGATGCGTCAGATGGTTCGTGCCGGCTGGCTGGGCGTTAAGACCGGCAAGGGCTTCTTCGACTATGATGGTCCTTTCGGCAAGGAGATCGTAAAGAAGTAATCGCTTTGCAATATGAAAAGCATCTGTGCTTCGGCATAGATGCTTTTTATATTCTCAGCCTGTATTTTTGCATATTGCACAAAGAATACAAGTAATGTTTATTTAATTCGCTAATTTTTGACATAAGCTATGGTAATTTTTTAACATACACGATATAATATTAACTGTATGGGAAATATATTCTAACCAATGCTGCAGAGGCGGTAAATGCTGCCACATCACCGCACAATGCCGCAAATACAGCATATCTGGTTCGGTTTAAACCAAGGTGCCCGCTGTACACGCTGATTGTATACAGGCTGGTTTCCGAGGCTCCCAGCATCACTGCGGCCACGCGTCCGGCATAGCTGTCCGGTCCGCAGCGTCGTATAATTTCACTGCCCATCGCCAGTCCTCCTCCTCCGCTGATCGGCTTCAGCAGGGTCAGGGCTGTGCATTCTTTCGGTATGCCCAGTATACGCAGTGCGGGCGCGAGCACACTTGCCGCAATATCAACGGCACCTGAGGCGCGCAGCATGAACACGACTGTCAGCATCCCGACCATAACAGGCAGTATCTGCACCGCGGTTTTCAAACCGACGGCTGCACCACGCAGAAAAGTTGGAAATACGTCCACGCCTTTGCACAGCGCATACAGGCTGATTCCCGCCAAAAGTGCCGGAATGAGCGCGTTCTGCAAAATCTGCAACAATCTCCCTCCTTGTATTATTTCCCTCGTTTGGAAATTTTTTGAGAATTGTTTGCTTATTCGACAAATTTCTTGCTTTTCATGTGTGATAATACTACTTGTAAGGCGCACTTACCTGTCCCGCTATTCCCCATCCGGAAAAAAAGGACGCAGCAGCTTGCTGCTGAGCAGCACCGCCGCAACGGAAGCCGCAGAAGCTCCCCACACCGGCAGCATAATATCAAATGGCGCGTGTGCTCCGCAAGCCGCACGAACCGCCGCCACCGTAGACGGAATCAGCTGAATTGAGGTTGCATTCAGCACGATCAGCGTCAGCACGGTATCCGGCGCTCCGCTCCGCCCTGCAAGAACATACAGCCGCTCTGACGCACGCAATCCCAACGGCGTTGCCGCGTTGGATAACCCCAGCAAATTTGCCGTTACATTGGCGCTTACTGCTTCCATCGCCTGCTTATCCTGCGATGCGCTTCCGAACAAGGGACGCAGAACAGGTGCCATCAGACGGGACAGCCGCTCTGCCAGTCCGGAAGCCTGCAGCAGCTCCATCACACCGCTCCAAAAGCACATCAGCCCGGTGATACTGATCGCCAGCGTGATCGCTTCCGCAGCCCCTGTGGGTACCGCTGCCGTAACTTCTGCCAGCCTGCCTGTGACCGCACCGCATAGCAGCGCCATACAAAGGAACACCGTCCAGATAACGGACAGCATATCGTGTTCCCCCCTTCCGTCCAACATCCCGAGTGAGTGGGATTTGGTAATACATTTTTTATGATAAAGAAATGGAGTGTGTTGAAAATGAAATCCACCGGTATTGTTCGTAAGGTTGATGAACTTGGTCGCATCGTGCTTCCGATTGAGCTGCGCCGCACTATGGGCATCGAAGTAAAGGACGCTCTGGAAATCTACGTTGACGGCGATCATATCGTCCTCAAGAAGTACGAGCCGTCCTGCGTATTCTGCGGTAACGCAAAGGACATTATCCACTTCAAGGGTAAGAATGTCTGCAGCGATTGCGCGCATGAGCTCGGCCTGCTTTAAGCCTTTATACAGCAACATTGTCACGCTGCTTCTGTTTGCCGACTTTCCGCTTGGAAAGTCGGTTTTTTTATTTTTCACCGCGTCGCTGCGCCGCTTCGGCGCGGTATTTCGCCTGTGTTGCTCTGCCGCCGCGTATGTGCCGCTCCTGCTTGTTCACCTGCAGAACGGTCTGTACTCGCTCATACAGCTCGGTATTCAGCTTTTGCAGGCGCGTTGTGATATCCTTATGTACGGTTGACTTGGATATTCCGAACCGTGCCGCAGTCTGCCGCACGGTGGCCTTCTGCTCGATCATGTACTGCGCCAGACGGATCGTGCGCTCCTCCGGTAAGCCCTTCACCGCTGTTTCCCTCCTGCCTGATGAGGTTTCATCTGTGACAGTGTATGTGGATTCGGGGACGGTTAGAACGTGTCCGTTCTGTTTTTCGGGTAAAAGAAAAGCGCTGCTATTGCAGCGCGCAGTCTGTCAAAAAAAGTCGTATAGTCAGCATTTCGCGCGGCAGCGCGCATGAAACAGCATTTGCTCTGCAAATACTCAAAAAGGGTGAGCATGTATCAGCGCAGCGCGGCCGAGAAGCCGCGCAAGGATAGCGCCCCTTTTGAACTTCTGGAGGGAGAAAGTTTCTGTATAGGAACTTTCGGACGACTTTGGAACGGCCCACGGTCCGTTCCTGCTTGTCGGCGAAACTGTAGTTTCGCGACAGCCTCAGCGCTGCTATTGCAGCGCGTGCATTCCCTGTGTGTGATAAGTGATCAGCTGATTCAGTCCGGCACGGACCTCGCTCGGGCGAACGCGGTTCTTGAGGATATGCACCGTCCCGTCCACCAGATTGCGTGCCATGATCTGCGCCATCATCGGGCTGTTCTCCTCGTCAGCCAGCATGGGCACGATCTTGGACGCAATCAGCTCAATCATTACCGGCCGCAGGTTTTCATATCGAGTGCCGTTGGCCTGCTCCATGATAAGAAGAAGGCCGTATTTCTCCGCCAGCAGCAGTGAGAGTACCTCCTCGGTGAGCAGCATCCGGAATTCCTGCGCGTCCATGTTCAGGTCAAACCGCATGCTGCGGAAGCGCAGGATCATGCGCTTCAGGCCGTCTGCAGCGCTGTCGGTCAGCTCGTAGAACAGCTCCTCCTTGTTTTTGAAGTAGTGGTAGAGGTTGCTCTTGCTGATATTTACCTTGTCCGCGATCATCTGCAGTGAGGTGCGGTCGTACCCGCGCTGCAGGAATAAATGCTCGGATTCGAGCAGAATTTTGTGTCGAAGTTCGTCTTTTAGTACCTGCACAATAAGGACCACCCGTTCATTTCTTGCATTTATTATAAAACAGGGCGACATAAATTGTCAAGAAAGCATAAAAAATTGAGAATGGAAAATGGAAAATGTAGAATCAGCGTGATGTTTTACCTTTGCGTGGGAGCACAATGTGCTCTCCCTGCGGGATATCGTGTGCATACCGCTACAAATAGACGGCCATTATTTTCAATTCTTCTCAACCAAAAAGCGTAAAAAAAGAACCCGAAAATTCGGGTTCTTTTGCTTTGCACTTACGCGCCAAATACCTTGAGGACAAAGCCTGCGGCAACAGCGGAGCCGATAACACCGGCTACGTTCGGGCCCATAGCGTGCATGAGCAGGAAGTTTGCCGGATTGGCCTTCTGGCCCTCAACCTGCGAAACACGGGCTGCCATCGGAACGGCAGATACACCGGCCGAGCCGATCAACGGGTTTACCTTGCCGCCGGTCAGCTTATACATAACCTTGCCGAACAGCAGGCCGCCGACGGTCGAGAACGTGAACGCGATCAGGCCGAGGATGATGATCTTGATGGTCTCCCAGGTCAGGAAGGTGGACGCAATCGCCTTGCAGCCTACCGACAGACCGAGGAAGATGGTGACGATGTTGCACAGCGCGTTCTGCGCGGTGTCGCTCAGGCGGTCGGTTACGCCGCACTCACGCAGCAGATTGCCCAGCATGAGCATGCCGATCAGCGGAGCGGTATCCGGAATCAGCAGGATAACGATGATGGCAACTGCGATCGGGAATACGATCTTCTCGGTCTTGGAGACCTGACGCAGCTGCTCCATCTTGACCTCGCGCTCCTTCTTGGTGGTCAGCAGGCGCATGATCGGCGGCTGGATAAGCGGTATGAGCGCCATATACGAGTACGCCGCAATAGCGATGGCGGGCAGATAATCCGCTGCCAGACGGGATGCGACCAGAATGGAGGTCGGGCCGTCCGCACCGCCGATGATGGCGATGGCTGCCGCAACCTTGCCCGGGAAGCCGAGCACAAGCGCGAGCAGAAATGCGGAAAAGATGCCGAGCTGTGCCGCTGCACCCAGCAGCAGCGAGGACGGGCGCGCGATCAGCGGGCCGAAGTCGGTCATGGCACCGATGCCGAGGAAGATGATGGACGGATAAATCGCATGCTGGACGCCCTGATAGAACACCCACAGCATACCGGGACTGGAACCGTCAACCGGTGCGTTGAGCAGGCCGGTCAGCGGCAGGTTGGCCAGCAGCATGCCGAATGCGATCGGAACGAGCAGCAGCGGCTCAAACTTTTTGCCGATACCCATGTACAGCAGCACGCATGCAATGATGATCATGATCAGGCTGCGCGGATCCTCCGCAAAGGACGCGAAGCCCGAGCTTGCCAGAATGCTGCCTAATGCACCGAAAAACGAAAATTGCATAGTACGCGCCTCCCGTTACATCGTGCAGAGTGCTGCGCCGGTCTGTACGGAAGCGCCCTTCTGTACGCAGACAGTGCCGACCGTGCCGTCATGCGGTGCGCAGATCTCATTCTCCATCTTCATGGCCTCGAGAATGAACAGCACATCGCCGCCCTTAACGGCCTGACCTGCCGTGCATCGGATATCCAGAATGGTGCCCGGCATGGGCGCTGCGACGGTCTCGCCGCCTGCCGGCGCTGCTGCGGGTGCTGCTGCCGGAGCCGGCGCTGCCGCGGGTGCCGGTGCTGCTGCAGCCGGTGCCGGTGCGGGAGCCGCGCCGGTCGGTACTGCGCTTACCGACCCCTTTTCTACTTCTACTTCAAACTGCTTGCCGTTAAGCGATACCTGATATTTCATGTTTCTTTCTCCCCTTAAACCGCCTTGATGGACTTAAATACAAGCTGATCGAGCGGAATGCCCGTTTCGTGGCTGACAATAGCCATAACGCAGGCCGCCTCCACCTCGCTGACGCCTTCCAGCTTGACCTGCGGAACCGGTGCAGGTGCTGCTGCCGGAGCCGCAGCCGCCGGAGCCGCTGCACTGACCGAAGCCGGATGCGCGGTGTGCTTTTCGAGCACGCCCATCACACGGGAAATAACAGCGATGACACCCCAGAGAAGTGCCAGCATCAAAAATACAATAACGATACCGGACAGGGCGATCATGAGCGCGTCCAGTACGCTGATCGGATCGTGTACCATGCTCACTTAACCTCCTTGAACGAATAGCTTGCTGTGAAGGTCTGCTCCCGGCGCTCAAAGAACTGCTCTGCCTGCTGCGGGAATGCGATATAGGACAGGACGTCCTCTTCACTGCGGGCATGCGTGCCGAGATGCTCGCGTGCAGCCGGAAATTCCGGCTCGAGCGTATCGGCAAAACGGCCGGTCATCGGCTGCTCGTCACCGAGCACCTGCTTGGCGAGTTCGGGATTGACTTCGCCCGGTGCCTTGCCGTATTCGCCGCGGATGTAGCTCTTGATCTCCTTGCCGATCGACTTGTAACGGCCGCCGAGGAGAACGTTGACCGTTGCCTGTACGCCGACCATCTGCGAAAGCGGCGTTACCAGCGGCGGATAACCCATATCGGCACGCACGCGCGGTGTTTCGGCGAGTACCTCATCGAGACGATCGATTGCGTTCTGTGCCTTCAGCTGTGCCACCAGATTGGACAGCATGCCGCCCGGAATCTGGTAGATGAGCGCATCCGTCTTGGTGGACAGAACGTACGGGTCAAAGGTGCCGTTTGCAGAGAACTTATCCTTAACCGGAATGAAAAATTCGTTGATCCTGTTCAGCTCGTGAGCATCCACGCCGCAGTCGAAGCCCATCTGCTGCAGCGCGTAGACCATGGACTCGGTTGCCGGCTGGCTGGTGCCGCCCGACATGCACGAGGTTGCACAGTCGATGCCGTCCGCACCGGCTTCCGCTGCCTTCAGATAAGTCATATAACCCAGACCGGTGGTCGCGTGTGTATGCACATAAACCGGAATTTTAATGTTCTGCTTGAGTGCGGTAACCAGGTCATAGCACTCCTGCGGAGACATAATGCCCGCCATATCCTTAATGCACAGCGAGTTGCAGCCCATGGCTTCGATCTGCCTGCCGAGCGAAACGAACATCTCCAGATTGTGGATCGGACTCAGCGTATAGCAGATACAGCCCTGTGCATGGCCGCCTGCCTTGAGACATTCGTCCACAGCGGTCTCGATGTTGCGCAGATCGTTCAGCGCATCGAAAATGCGGATGATATCCATGCCGTTCTCGATGCTCTTGCGAACAAAACGGCGCACGGTATCATCCGAATAATGGTGATAGCCGAGCAGGTTCTGACCGCGCAGCAGCATCTGCAGCTTGGTATTCTTCATGTGAGATTTGATCTTGCGCAAACGCTCCCACGGATCCTCATGCAGATAGCGCAGGCAGGAATCAAAGGTCGCACCGCCCCAGCACTCAATCGAGTGATAACCGGCCTGATCCATCTCATCGAGAATGCCCTCAAAATCCTCAAACGGCATTCGCGTCGCAATCAGCGACTGCTGCGCGTCACGCAGCACCGTTTCGGTGATGTGCATTTGTTTCACAAGTATGCCCCCTCCTTCGGGAAATAAATGGGTTTCGTGATTCCCCTCATTAACCCCATATATATAATTGTATCATATCACTTTCTGCACCCGCTTGCAAGATTATGATTTTCTAATTTTGCACAGCTGCACTTTACTTTTTTCACCGCATTCGGAATTGACTTTTTGCTCTCAATGCAGTAATATAAATATATCGCGTGCTGCGATTCCGCACGAAAGAGCCGCTCGCAAAAACTTTTGTTTTTATGTCTCAGTAGCTCAGTTGGATAGAGCACATGTCTCCTAAGCATGTGTTTTATCACAGAGAATTTTCTCTTGTCGCGGACCGTTGTTAGATAAAGATACGAATAGATTTTGGAGTTTACTCGTTCTGGACCGCGAAAAAACGTGAAATATGACGCGCAATAAAATCGTCCTTTAAACACTGTATTTCACGCAAATTACACTATTTTTAATACCTGTCTCAGTAGCTCAGTTGGATAGAGCACATGCCTCCTAATTATTGGATGCTTCTTGTCCTTTTTCCTGTGAAAACTTCATATTTTTTCATTTGTCTCAGTACCTCAGTTGGATAGAGGGTTCGCCTCCTAAGCGAAACGCCGAGGGTTCAACTCCCTCCTGGGACACCATTTATACCGTTGTAAGCCGTTTTTGATGGTTTGCAGCGGTTTTTTGTTGCAGTTTTTATTTGCACCATAATGACTGTCATCGACAGTTTTATACGCTGTATGCTGCATATTTGCTAATTGTACTCGAACGTTTTTTCGGAAATTTGCTAATGAAATTTGCAATTTGCTAATCCGCTTTTCAGATCATCTTGCCGCCGCGTTACCTGCAATCAAGGCTGCAAGTGCACTTGCCAACTCCGGCGACTTCTGAAGCTGCTCCACAAGACTTGCAATATCCGTTGCGGCAGGCTCGGATTTTGCCGGTTCTTCCGGCGGACGAACATTATGAAGGTCACGCGCGAAATAAAACGCTTTTTCAAACTTCTGCGCATTGATCTTTCTATCCTCATCCAGAATATGCGCGTATACCTTGGTAATCATGTCGGTTTCGGCATGTCCCGTATCGCCTTGTGTCGCTTTCAGATCGCCGTGGTTCAGTTTCAGCTTATAGGTAGTACTCGAATGACGGAGCGAGTGAAAAACAACCTTCGGCAGACCTGTACTCTCGCGCAGCTTTTCAAACTCCTTGTTGATAATACGGTTTTCGCACGGACGGCCGTTATCCTGTGCCACGACCAGATCAAAGTCCTGATACTCGTCGCCCAGGAAGCCTTTCAGCTCATCCTGCGTTTTCTTCCATTCACGCAGAATATATGCCAGCGTTTTCGGCAACCAAACCTTGCGGATACTGGTGTCGCTCTTCGGCTTTTTCAAAACAAGCCGCGTACTCGTGTTGCCCATAAGCGGGGTGAAAATATGGTAGATATTCCTCTCCCCTAACACTTCAATGGCCTGCTTAGAAGCACGCTCCAGCTCCTGTTCGATGTAGACATAGGCATCATCCGCTGCAATATCTTCATCTGAAATGTGAACATTCTTCCATGTCAGTCCGAGAATTTCACCGATACGCAATGAGCAGGCAAATGACAAATTCATCGCCAGATAAAGTTTGTGGCCCTCGCATTTGTCCAGTGCCAGCCGAATCATATCCGCAGTCCAGATGTTACGCCTTTTGTGCTCTGTCTTTGGCAGTATCACATTGTCGAACGGATTGCGGGAAACAATCTCCCAGCGAATCGCCTGCTTGAACGCACACCGCATCAGCTTGATAATCTTTTCAATGGTCTTGTCGCTGACATAGGTGGTAGAAGCCCTCCGGGTTCTTGTAGCCACCGCCTTGGTTTTCTGCAGCATCTGAATGTATTCGTCAACTACACGCGGCGTAATCTCCTGCACCTGCATATTCCCGATAATTGGATTGATATAATTTGCGATGAGCGACGTCTGTCCGTCATACATAGATACGCCCCACTTCTTTTCACCATACAGATGTACAAAATCACGCAGAAAATCTGTGATAATCTGATTGCTCGGCGGAAGAAAAGTTCCTGTGAACTGCTGATTTTCAATCTCCGCCTTGCGCTTCAAAGCTTCATTGTGGGTATGATATGTTTCCCACTTCTGTTTATTTTCTCCGTTCTCGTCTACATAGCTGTAAATGACGGAATAGTTTTTCTTGCGCTTGATAATAGATGCCATAGTATTACTTCCTTTCTCCGATCACAGGTCAAGAGAATCCAGCCACTCATCAAATGACCGTTTGGAAATTCGTATAGCGTTACCAATTCGCACGATTCTAAAATGCCCCTCTTTAACGAGGAGATATGCGGAACTCCGTCCAACGCCCAGAATCTGAGCAATATCGTCTACCGTATATGTTCTTCGTTCGGGAGGCCCTTTCTTCGTACTGCCCCATTCTTCCGGCATGAAAATCCTCCTTTCTCGGACTAAATGAACAGCACGAACAATATAGTAACTTCCACCATTATTGTATCGCGCTGCTTTAGGTTTGTCTGCCTTTAATTCAAGATTTTCAGATTTATCCTCCAACCTTTTGAAAGAACCCGCCTGCTGCAAAACAGGCGGGTTTTCTCATTCTACTCTCAAATCCAGTATTCGTTGCGGTCGCTGTCCATGATGAAATCATGTTCGTGCGAAACCTCGGTTACAACAGACGAGGGCGCATCCGCCCATGTGCGGTAACTGCCGCTGTAACCGGAAACATCCGGCGAGGTGTCGCGGCCGGTAATCTGGCAGATTGCCTTTGCAAAGGTCAGACGGGATACATCGCCGCTGAGACCAATGTTGGTTTTCGTCGCGTAGGCCACCAGCGAGTTAAGCTGACCGGAGGTTGCCCAGATACGCAGATAGCCGTTCTTAGAGATCGTGTAGTTGATCTCGTAATCGTCGCCCTCGTCCATGCGCGTGGTATCAAACGCGGACGCAGGCAGAACGCCGATGGAAACGAAATACTTTGCTTCTTCCGGAATATCGTACTGGTATTTCGGAACGGTAGCCGTGCCGCGCGGCAACCAAGTATTGCCGCCGTTTGCAATCAGACGATATACAACCGTGCAGGCTTCCTGTAGGGATACGCGGTCGTTGGGACGCCATAAGCCGTCCGCGTAGCCACCGAACAGCTGATAGTGAATATCGGTCAGCACCGGTGTACCGGACGAACCAGACGAAACGACTTCAATCTCCGGCGAACGGCCCGAAGCCGAACCATTGTCACCCGTAGCCGCGGCAAGATTGGTGTACGTCTTGCCGCCCGCATCGGTCTTAAACTCAACCGTGATTTTCACCACGCGCTTTTCATTCGGACCAATGTCACCGAGCTCCAGAGTAAACACTTTGCTCCGAAAACTCCACTTGCTGTTCAGAACGCCATCCACATAGACGTTGTTCTTCAAAACCGGCGTTACCAGCGTAGTATCCAGCGTGTCTTTGAGAACAACCCGTTTCCACTTCTGGTTAGAATCGTTGCCAACCGTGATGGTAAAAGTGGCACGTTTGCGGTCTACCGAAACGCCAGAACCCACATTCACCACAGTTTTATCAACCTCTTTGGTTACATAAAAATTTGTGTTAACGTCCGGCTGTTCTGCCGTGTCAGGAATCGTTACACCCTTGTCCGTTGCAGTGCCGTGACCGTTATCGCCATCAAGCGAAGCAGTGTTGGTAATCGTTGTACCAGCCGCACTTTCAAGCACCTGCACGTCAAAAGTGATTTCAGCCGATTCGCCCGGTTCGAGATCACCTACGAGCACAGACAGCGCATTGCCGCTCAAATGATACAGCGCAAATTCGTTGTTGATATACACGCCGCCTACTAGCTTAACACCAGTCGGGAGCGTATCAGTCATTACGACATTCTTCCATGCGGCAGTTGCCTTATTGCCGTTCTTTGCGGTAATGGTGTATGTGAAAGTATCGCCTACATTGGCAGTCGTGACGCTGGCAGTCTTGTTGACAATCGGAGCAGCTTCGCCCTCGTCAATCTGAACGCCGCCGTCCGGCATGGGCGTAGTCTTGCCGTTATCATCGAGAATAGCAGTGTTTACGATAAACTTTCCCTGAGAACCATCATCAACGGTTACATCAAAGCTAAGAACGGTCTGTGCGCCTGCTGCGATAGCATCCGGCGTGAAAGTGATTGTTTTCATCGTGGCATTGTACGAATAATTGACCGTTGCCGAACCATTCTCCTGTACATTGCCTGCAAAACTTACGCCGTCAGGCAGAACGTCAATCACTTTCATGTTCTCCCAATCAGCGGTAGCTGCTGCGCCGTTGTCCAGACGAATGGAGTAAGTGATCGTATCGCCAACTGCTGCAGTGGTCTTGTTTGCGGTCTTATTGCCCGCATGACCGTCTGCCGTACCATCTTCAATGTCCACACCGTTATCTGTACCGCTCTTGTCCGGCGTATTGCTGCCGCTGACGAGGGCGGTATTTTCAATGTGCATACCGTAGGCATCGCTGTTGACAGTCACATCAAAGCGGATTGCCTTGATCTGGTTCGGCGCGATCTCACCGAGCGATACGGTCAGGGTCTTGCCGGTATTGTCGTACTGATATTCTGCGGAGTAGCCGTCTACGGTTACATTGCCGCGGAAGGTCAGTCCGTCCGGAATGGTATCGGTCATAACCGCGTCGCGGATATTCACATCCGCACCGGTCGCATTCGCTGCGTTTACGGTGTAGGTGATCGTATCGCCAACCTTGGCAGTGGTTTTGTCTGCGGACTTGGAAACGGTCAGCAGCGCGTCACCGTCTGCGATTGCTACACCATCGTCCTTGTCCTGCACCGGGTCTGCATTATCAGAGGTCAGCGTTGCAAGGTTCTGGATGATGGTGTTGTACGCGGATTCGTTTACCGTTGCGGTAAAGCCGATAATCTGCTTTGCATCCGGCTCAATCGTGCCGACATTGACGGTCAGCAGGCGGGTATTCTCATCGTAGGTATAATCGTTCGTGTTCTTGCCGTTCAACGTGACAGAACCGTATTCAAAGGTCAGTCCAGCCGGAAGAACATCGGTAATAACGCCGTTCTCAACCGGAACAGTTGCGGTATCATCGTTCTTTACGGTCAGCGTGTACGCGATCTTATCGCCCACGCGGGCAGAGGACTTATTCGCAGACTTGTCGATCTGCGGCTTTGCCTTGCCGTCACCAACGGTTACGCCGTTGTCCTTGCCGCTGGTGTCCGGCGTGTTGTCGGACTTCATAACAGCGGTGTTGTAGATGGTCTTTCCGTATGCAGCGGTATTGACTACTGCAACGAAAGTTACCGTTGCACTTTTCTCAATACCGAGATCACCGACCTTGACGGTCAGAACGCGGGACGCTTCATCATAGCTGTAATCATTGGTCAGCTTGCCGTTCAGCGTAATCGAGCCGTACTGAATATCCAGTCCGTTCGGAATGGTATCGGTCAGCACAGCATCCTTGATCGCTACGCTTGCGAACTCGCCGTTTGCCAGCTTGATGGTGTAAGTTACCTTATCGCCAACATTGGCAGCGGACTTGTCCGCAGTCTTGGTGACTTCCGGCTTGGTCTTGCCGTCACCGATCTCAACGCCCTTGTCCTTACCCTCGGTGTCCTTGATATTATCGCCGGAGAGGACAGCGGTGTTGTGTACGGTCTTGCCGTAAGCCGACTTATTGACGGTCACAGCGAAAGTGACGGTGCGGGCAGTGTTCGGCTTCAAATTGCCGATCTGCACAGACAGCTTGCGGCTGGTGTTGTCGTAGCTGTACGGATAGGACTTGCCATCTACCTGCACGCTGCCGTCTACGAAGTCAAATTCAGTCGGAATGGTATCTGCCATTTTAGCGTTTTCGATTTCGTAAACAGCACCGTCACCGTTGCCGACCTTGACGGTGTAGGTGAGCTTGTCACCGACACTCGCGGCTTCCTTATCCGCAATCTTGGTCACATACGGCGAGGTATCGCCCTTTTTGACATACACGCCATCATCCTTATCCTTGTAAGAGTTGGTTTTCTTGCCGTCTGTGGCGGTCACATAACCGTTCGTGCCCTTGGCAACAGCGGTATTGTAGATCGTCCGATTGTACATATCGCCGTTAATCTTTGCCTTGAAAGTGGTAATCACGGTCTTGCCAGCGGCAATATCACCGAGGTTGACGGTCAGAGTACCGTTCTTTGCAGTGTGGGTAGCCGCTACATTGTTCACATACACGCTGCCCTCAACGAAAGTCAGACCGGACGGAATGTTGTCAGTCAGAACAACGCTTTTCCATGCGGAACTTGCTTTCTTATCGTTCGCCAGCTTGATCGTGTAGGTGATCTCGTCACCTACCTTAGCATCCTTGACGCTTGCCGTCTTTTCGATGTACGGGAGCGCATCACCGGTGCTGTACTTATAAGTGATCGTGCGGATATAGCCGCGATACTCATACGCCGGAATGGACTTGGGCGCGGATTCTGCCTTGCCCGCCGTAGTGACAGACTTTGCAATCTCCTTGCCGCTCATGTCTACGAATTTCTCAACGATGATATTGTACTTGCCATCATTGTACTTCGCGTCATGCCATTCCTCGGCGGTATGGGATACCGTTGCTTCCATAAGGTTTGTGTAGCCCCAGAACGATTCTGCAAGATCGTTGTACGGATTCTTGACATTCAGTTCTTTCAGCTTTTCGCGGGTAACGGCACGGTTAATCATGTTATTAACCAGCGTTACGGTTTCAGTTCGGGTGATCTCCTTGTTGGGACGGAAAGTACCATCAGGATAACCCTGAATCCAGCCTGCTTCACTGGCAGCGTTGATATAGCTGTATGCCCAGTGACCCTTTTCTACATCAGAGAAAACCTTGCCACTGGTGTATTTGAGGTTCTGGAAACGCGCCGCCAGTACAGCAAACTCCGCACGACTGATGGGTGCGTTCGGTGCAAAGCTGTCCTTGGACTTGCCTTCCAGCAGACCGATATTGTACAGCGTTTCGACCGGCTCATAGAACCAGTTCTTTGCGTTTACATCCTTGAAAGTGCCGTTTGACATACGCCGCGTAAAGCTGGGATAATCACCGTCATACAGACGGTAGAAGATCATAGCAGCTTCGGCGCGGGTCAGATCACCGTTCGGGTGTACGCCCTTGTCGGGATAACCGATGATATAGGTCAAGTCCTTATGCGAATACACATACTCAACACTTTCGGTATAATCCGCGTAGGTGTAGTTTGTGATCGTCTGCGGGGACTTTTCCTCGTGCATGACGCTGTATGTCTGCTGTTTGGCAATCTCCTTGCCGTTTTCTGCGTCAAGATATTTTGCCGTCACCGAGGACAGCGTGCTTGCAGACTTCGTGCTGACGGCAAACGAACTTGGGATAACCGTTGCCGCCATCGCCAGTGACAATCCCGCTGAGGTGATTCGCTTTATAATCGACATTGTTTCACTCCGTTTCTGTTAAGTAATGCGTGCAGGTACGCCCGCCGATAAGTCGGATACCGGCCAAATTCAAACAGACGTCCGGCGCGGTCAGCCGCAACCGGGCGATTGCCTGCTGTTCCTTATTCATTGCGCCCCATCAGCTTGAAGTAGGCTTTCGGGCGTTTCGGCAGTTCCGTCCAGAAAATACAGCGGCCGTACAGATCATGAACAAAACTCTCACGGCCTAAGTAAAGCTGTACGTCCATTTTGCCGTTCGGATACAGGCACAGAACCCGATGACCGCGCTCCGGCAGTATCTTATTTGCGTTTTTCCATTCCATAGATAACCTCCAAAAGCAAAACCGGAGGAATCCATGCGATTCTTCCGGTTTGTGATTATTCTGTTGTCCGGATTTTTACACTATCATATATATCATCACCTCTCATTTCTCTGTCAGCCTACTCGTCCTCACCCCCGGCTGCTGGGAAACATCAGGCGGTCGGCGGCGTACCGACCTCACAGGCATTGCACCTATCTTGTTGTCCGATCTCATAGCCTGCGACGCTTTCAACGCTCGGACTGTGACTGATTGGGAGTATCATTATCATCTATGCGGGTCGTCGCCTTATCGGGAGCCGCCCGACAGTTCGCGGCTTTACGCCGCAGCTCTCCGCACAGAATTTGTACCTGATGTTTGATGTTCAGTTGCCAAGGAACAGTGAGAGAAAATACTTATTCCTCTCACTAATTCCCCCGCTGTAACGGCCAGTGGAAACCGTCTTTTTCAGTCTTTTGAAAAATATTTTTTCATATTGCGCAAAATACGGTCTCTCCGCTTTCGTACCATTGTGTGCGAAATACCAAGCCGCTGTGCATACTCACGTACAGAAATGCCTTTATAGAACAATGCGTTGATCAACTGACGGTCCGAATCTTCTAACATATCCAACACGGCAGGCACCTTGAGCAATTCCCGTTCAAACGCATTGCTTTCTTCCTGTTCCATAAACCATTCCTCAGCACTGGGCGCGGTCTCACGAATCAGTTTTTCAAGTGATACACCTTCTTCTTCAAACTGTTCCAGCGAAAGTTCGTGCTGCGCCGGAATATCCTCACCAACATATCTTGCACGTCGGTCTACCTGTGCGTATGTAGCAAATATCTCGTCCGAAACCTCTACATCCTGTCCGAACACGGTGATGATGTTTGCAACTACGTTGCCGTCCTTATCTTTAATCCGCTTGTAGTTGCGGGTTTTCTGCCAGTTTTTCATTTTTAAGCTCCAATCTCAAAGTTTTTGTTTGAGATTGGAACTTATGGATAGCGGGCAATGCAGGCTTGCCAGGAATCTATAAAAGAGCGAAATACTCTGCGCTTTTTGATTTGAGGGCAAAAAAATAAAGCCTTCCGTATAGCTATTAAGCTATACAAATGGCTTTGCTTCATAAAACATTTTACAAATCAAAACGCTACTGACAACACCCTTGATTAGGATTACAGTAGCGTACTGATCAAATTTTACAGATTTGAATTTTTTATTTCAATATTTGTACATCCGCCCACATATTATCGCTCACGAAGGCATTCTGGAACTTCCGGCTGATACGATTCAAACAGACAAGTAGTGCCCACTGAAGCGGTTGCTGCAACAATTACCAGTGCAGTAATAAGCTGACTACCATGCACAATACACCAGTTGATATACCTTTCTTCATGTAGTACAAATGAGCACATTACCAAAATTACAATATTCAGGATTGCCGAAACGATCAATTCTAAACCGTACGCACAGATTTCCCATTGCTCATTTGATACAATAATCCGCTTCTTTTGGAGATAGTTACAATAAGAATCGACAAATTTCTTCATACAAATTTCTTCATAAAAATACTCTATTCTCTCTTATTTACTACTATACCTGATACCCACTATTATATCGACCTCTTGAAGTATTTCAATGTCCTTGCAGAGTTTAGTCATGTTTTTGCAGTAATTAGTTGAAAAGATAGTATAACTATTATAAAATAATAGTATTAGTCGCTTCTAATTGGTACCCATACTACTTAGAATAATAGTATCGCTATACCTGAGGTGATTATAAATGACAGGTCTGAACCAGTCAATAAAAGTGGACACGAAAAATATTATTTTTTAAATTTAATTTTCAAAAGTAGACACTAGCTATATTTTTATCAACTATGTATATTCCAAAAGTAGACACAAAGCTTATTTTTATTGATTTAAAATTTTCAAAAGTGGACACAATTCGGAAAATGTCAAAAAATATGAATTTTCAAGCTGATCGAATGCAATATGCTTTCTGAAAAGTTAGGGCAAAGTCGAACATGAGCTATCATTATTTTTTGGTGGTTCGTTTCTTCTGCATGAATTTTGGCTTTTCACTCAGCACACGCTGCGAAAAGGTATCTCGATGTTCCAGTTCACCGCGATTAAAACGTTCACAGTAGTGGTCAGGCGTATCATAATCAAGGGCAAAGCAGGGACGCTGCTTGTTATAGAAGTTAACATAGCGATGCAGCACTTCTCTAACATCATCTTCAGTACGACATTCCTCTAAGCGAAAATCCATATACAGTTCTTCCTTGATCCAGCCATTCAATGCCTCGTTGACGGGATTATCTGTTGGTTTACCGGCTCGAGACATGGAACGGATAATGTTACTATCTTTTATCAGCTCGTTGTATGCTTTAGATGAATATACAGAGCCTTGGTCAGTATGAATAATGGTCGGCTCCCTGCTGCCATTCAACAGCTCTATCACATCCGAAAGGCCATCTAGATACTGCTCGCGTCCGCCTCTGCGATTCGAAAGCTTCCAAGAGAGAATCTGTTTGGTAAATACATCGAAATAGAGTGTCAGTTCGAAATAGAATATCCACGGTTTTAATACAGTCATATCAGATACTATGACCTGCCGGGGACGATCTACCGTTTCCCACGTTGTAAAAATGAGATTAGGATACAAATCTCGTACTTTGCGAGGCCTGTAATGCGGCTTATGTTTTGTCTGGGATTGAATACCTAAACAGCGAAAGACTTTATAAATATAACTGTCGCTGCATGACCGCCCGTAATTCAATCTGAGAAAAGCAGCAACCCAGCGGTATCCATGAGATGGATGAGCTTCATGAATTTCAGATACCAGCGCAATCATTGCTTCACGATTTATATCTCGTCCACTTTTGTCACGATTTTTCCACTTATAATATCCTGAACGACTGACTCCCATAAGCTGACACAGAGTCTTTATATCGTAATCTCTGGAAAGAAGTTCTATAATTTCGAATTCTTCGGTTTTAAACGAATATATTCCAGTTCTCCAGCATCCGTCTTCCGCACGGCATAGTTTTTTTTAAGCCGTTCGTTCTCGATTCGCAGTTTGAGTATTTCACGCTTGTATGACTCTTCTGTTCGATCAATTCCTTCTGGAAGTACATCCTTGATCTTGCTGTCAGCGCGGGCCAGGCCTTCTAGGCCACCCTCATTATACTGTTTAAGCCACTTCGGAAAGGAGCTGATTGATATGTCATTTGCTATACAGAAATCCGTCATCTTCAATCGTGGATTGCTTTTGTACTTCCGGATTAAAAATTCTTTTTCCAGCGGATTTAAATGTTTTCCCATAAAGACGTTCTCCCTTCTGGTAGAATACTCGTCTTTATGATAACTCTCGGAAAGACTTTTTTTTACCTTTCCGTGTCTACTTTTATAATAGCATCAGTCTTGGAGAAATTATTCAAGCCAAACGAAAAGAGTTAGGGTTGACGCAAGAGCGTCTTGCTGAGAAAATCGGAAAAACCGCCGGATATATCGGCCAAATTGAACGCGGACTCAGTTATCCATCTTATCCGGTTTTATTACAGTTGATTGAGACATTAGAACTTGATGTACAATCTTTATTCTGCACATCAACACTCGAAGAAAGCGCAAAACTGAAGCAAGAATACGCACAACTCTATTCCAAACTCTCAAAGAAACAGCAACAATTAGCCCTTGGAATGTTAAAACTTATTTCGAGATGTGATTTTTAACAGGAGTATTTATGCGAATTGCAATTTGTGATGATGAAGATCAGGAACGGCTCAATATCGAAGCATTAGTCAAGCGATATGCCCCCGAATTATCTATTGTCCTTTTTTCCTCAGCAGACGAACTGCTGGCAGCAGCGAAGACGACATTTTTCCCATTGATTTTTCTGGATATTGAAATGGATGATACAAATGGCTTTGATGCTGCAGAAGAACTTATGTCAGGAAGCGCAAAACCGCTTATTGTTTTTGTAACCAAGAGCACCGAATATACGATTCGTGGTTATGATGTGGCTTTTCATTATCTTGTAAAACCTCTTAATGAGGCAAAGTTCCACGAAGTTCTAAAGCGCGCTTTGCGTCTGATTATTCCGCAGTATTTTACATTCTCCTCGAACGGCGAATTGTATCGTATCCCTGTACAAGAAATTCTGTATTTCGAGTCTCGTAATTATATGCTTTTCGTTCATACACAGCAGCAGATTTACAAAGCTCGCTTGAGCCTGAAAGAGGTCGAACCCCAATTATCATCAGCCAATTTTCTTCGTATTCATGCCAGTTTCTTAATCAATCTGCATCATGTAATTCGCATAACAAAAGACGATATAGAAATGCAGGACCATCAACTCATCAAAATCAGTAGAAACCGAAAGAAAGATGTCATTGCAGCTTTTACAAAGTTTGCGAGGGAAAACATATGACTTTGCTAATTGAAGCCCTCAGTGGTGTATTAGACACTTTTCTACTCTATCTTTTTGCATCTGGATTTTACTCAAAATATCGCAGCACTAAATACAAAGGACATTTATACTTGCTTGTAGGTATTTTTATTATCGTGATGAGCTGTATCCCTATGCCGGGTATACTTCGTATCCTACTTAGCTGGAGCATTATCAGTGTATCAACATATGCGATTTTTGAATCCACTGTTCGCAAGGCACTTTTAACTTCAACAGCATTTATAACCCTCAGTGTGTTGGTTGACGTAATATGTGAATATCCTTTTTATCTCTCCGGCATTTCACGAACGGTTATCCTCGGACAGGGGTTAGCACGCTGCATATTTATCATCTTTGCAAAGCTGATAAACTTGCTGCTCATTCTTTTTATTGTCACACTGTTCGGCAAAAAAGGTTTACTTGATATTCCATTCAAAGAATTGCTCCCACTCACGACCTGCCAGCTCGTCAGTGTATTTATCTGCATTGTATCATTGGAATTGGTCGGAACCGTATCGCACTTTCTTTTAATATTATTAACACTTTCTATTGCCGGAATTTTGTACATCAACATTGTATTCTTCGTATATATGCGATCTATTCGTACAAATTACGAAAACAAGCAGCAGCGGCGTTTGGCTGAACAGCAACTCGAAACTCAGCTGTCTTATTACGAACAGATGAAATCCGCTAACGAGCAAACGCGAAGCCTGTGGCATGATATAAAAAAGCAATTAACTGCTGTTACTGCATTAGTCAAGGACAGTGATGTATCACAAGCAGAGTTATATCTCGAAACCATTACCAAATCATTTAATTCGCTTAGCAAAATCGTTGATGTAGACCATCCGGTTATTAACGCAATTTTGAATGATGCACTGGGAAAATCCTCGCTTGCCGGTATTACTTTAAAAATCGACGTTTTTGTTTCCCCTCAGCTTGCCCTGTCCCCGCTGGTTTTAAGTGTTATTCTCGGAAATACATTGGATAACGCAATTCGCGCATGCAGCGGTGTATCTGCCGATACGCCTAAAATTGTAAGTTTAACTTTAAGACAAAAGGACAGTATTCTGTATTACCGCATTTCCAATCCCTATGACCCAGAATTTTCTTCTAAGAAACGCGAGGGTATTCATGGTTATGGGCTGAAAAACGTCAGTTCCACAGTAGAACAAATCGGCGGCACAATGCAAATCAATCAGGAGAATAATCAATATACTGTAGAGATTATTTTGAATTTGTAAAATCATGGACGACAGTTTTAAAAGCTGTCGTCCTTTCTTTGTGCATTTTACTGCACCAGACCTACCAAACTCTGCACTCCTATTGCGTGCTTTTCTGCACGATGTATAATACAGATACACAAATCGTTTAAGGAGGTAGTTCATATGAAAAAGCGTTTTCGCATCCCGATTATCGGCCTGATTTGCTGCCTGTTGCTGGGTACGATTGCTTTCGCAGTCAATGGCCGCAAGATCACTGCAACCTATGGAGGTATCACCATTTACCTGAACGGCCAGAAACAGGTAGCTACCGATGTAAATGGCAAGGTGGTAGAACCGTTGATCTATCAGGGTACGACTTATGTGCCGATACGTGCCGTCAGCGAATGGCTGGGTAAGACGGTTACATGGCAGGGCAGCACAAGTTCGGTTTTCATCAACGATTCTGTCTTTTCGGACAACGAAGTTGCAGCTGCTGAAAATGTAATCAGCGAGTTCTTTACACTGTTCGGCGATAAGCAATATCAGAAGATGGCTGCGTTGTGTACCGGCGATGCCGCAGGTTTTGATTACAGCTCCGGCGTATTCGGTATGAAAGAGGCAAAGTTGAAATCCTGCACCTACAACGGTGATTACTCCGCAAGAGAAAAGAAACTCGTTTTTGAGTGTTCTTTTGCAATGAAACCCGCCGCAAACTCGGTGTATGACCCTAATCAAACCAACACAACCTGCTTGATTTATGTCAAAAAAGTCGGCAGCCAGTTCTTGATTGATGAATTTGCAAGCGGTTTCTAAACCATCATTCATACACCAGATAATAAAAGGAAGAAATGGTTGTCACACCAACTCGGTGACAATCATCGAGAGTGCACTTGCATATGGAGGGATAAAATACGATGATGAATAAGTTTCAAAAAATGATGAGCGGCACACTCGCGGGCTGCCTGATGGCGTCCGCGCTGATGATGAGCGCAGGCGCAGCAAATGTGCAGACCTATATACCATCGGGTACGGTGCAGGCAGCTGCACAGAATACGGCGCAGACCCGCACCGCCGTAAAAATCAATCCGCAGAGCGCGGACATTTATGCAGAGGGCATTCCGGCCACCTTCCCGAGCGAGGACGGCAAGACGGTTTACACGGCGCTGAGCTACAACGGCTCGACTTACATGCCGCTGCGCACGGTTGGCCGCTGGATGGGCAAAAATATCTCGTGGGACGGTGCATCGCGCACGGTGTTCCTGTCGGGTACTACGGAAAAGTCCTATCCGTGTGCGGATGACGATGCGTACCACAAGGAAGGCGTGAAATATGTCGGTGCGACCGGTCATGCTACGCTCGATAAGGGCGTAAAGGTCCTCGTGGACGGCAAACAGCAGACCTTCAAAAACCAGAAGGGCGTGACCATTTATCCGCTGTTTTACCAGAATTCCATCTATCTGCCGCTGCGCAACATCGGTGAGCTGACCGGCATGGACGTAACGTGGTACAGTGCCAAGGCGGAGAATGACGTGAACGCCATCTTCCTGCGCATGCCGCTGAGTGACAGCAAGCGTGCCGAAATGGAAACCTACGCGACAAATCTCATGAAGCAGCTGCTTGATATGCGGACGGATACGCAGAAGATCAAGAATTGTGCGTCTGCGGTGAAAAACGGCGGCTATACCGACTATGTAGTTACCGATAAGGCAACCGCCATGGCGGCGCTGGACTCCATCAAGCGCAAAGCGCAGACCATCCGCAGCGGCATGACCGAGCAGGAGAATCCGATCCGCTACTACAACAGCAGCCTGATGAACGAACTGGATTTCCTCATCAATAACGCGGATACCGTGATGGACCGCGTGAAGAACGGACGGGTCGTGGTCGGCAGCAGCAATCCGGATACGAGTGTAGTCGATCAGACCGCTGTCATGTTCGGCGCTGATAATACTATGCTGGACTGCGAACGCATGGTTCGTATGCTGCGGCAGAACATGGATAGACTTTTTTAATGCAAACCAAGACCATAAAAAGCTGAGGATTACCTCAGCTTTTTATTTATCCGACAATTTTCCAATTCCCCTCTACCAGTTTCAGCGCAAGTTCAAACTGCGAAATTTGCGTCATTTTCATAACATTATCCAGTATTCTACTGTCACAGTTACCATTACAGTATCGCTATGCCTGTTCAACACTATGCTTTTAAGCTGGCTGACTATATATGTAAGCATGGAATCATTGCTAACATAGTAAGATAGTCCTTTAGGTTGCCGTCGGCTATAATATGAAAAAGATAATCAAGAAATCCATAACACGCAACGAATAATAATCAATATACCGTAGCGATTATTTTAAAAATGTAAAACAACAGACAACAGCTTTCCAAAACGCCATTCGTCATCTGTGCATTTTACTGCAAAAATCATACTGAACTCTGCATTTTCAGTACAAATTCCACTTTTAATGGTATAATGCAAATATGAAATAAACAATTTATATACTCGATTATCTTTCACAATAACTGTAAAGCATTTTATAGTCTTACCCTCTATATTTGTGATAAATTATAATAGCTATTGCAGGAGAAAAGTCATGAAAAAGAACCTTGCCATTTCATGTATTCTATTAGCTGTAGTAACTATATTCAGTCTGTATTTTTATCAAGAGCGCGAAACCAAAAGTTTACCTGCTTCCATTGAACCATACACCGAAACCGCAGTAATCTTATCAGATTATATTGATTTTGAAAAAAGCATTTATATCGGTCACAAATCCGACCATGAGATATTATATAAAAATTACGCTGATAACTATATCAGGTCGGTTGACTTAAATACCCAAGAGCAACAGGAACTTATTAAATTGGACACGCAAACAAACGGCACCATGACAACCTTTGATTATAAGGATAATTGGTTTGTCTGGTCCGAGAGCCAAGACGCCGAACTGCGTGTAGGAAGTTCTATTGGTGAAAATTGGGCTGTATACGCGGCTGACCTGCGTACAGGAGAAATCATATTCGTAGACGGCGAAAACGATTTCTTCCCTAAAACACGGAATTTTGACCCGCACCCGTGGTCGCTTTCGGTAAATGGCAGCTTTGTTGTTTACGCCAGCTATACAGCTAATGAAGATGGTATTTACCCTGCAATAAAAATTTATGATTTGAACAATCATAAATTGGAAATTGCAGATACAGCAGATTCCATGCAAACCACTTTTGGTTCACCGTCTGTGAATGACAAAAATGTTGTTTATCTAAAATATGATTCTAATGGCAGTTCCCTTTGGACATATGACATAGAAAAACATAAACGTATGTGTATCGAGCCGCCCGAACCGTTGCAGGAAATATGCATCACAAACTCTTTTATCGTAGGCGTTTCGGAGTGGCAGCCGCAAAAATCAGAATCATTATACTGTTATGACTTCGCTCATAAGAAATGGTCAAAACAGATAGACGCCACCACGAAATTATATCCAAACAATATTGACAGCACCTTAGAATTTGCTGAACTGCAATCTTCAAACGATTTTATAACATGGCGTCCGATTACTGGAAATGCACTTTATGTGTGGGATATAACAACCAATAAAGTATTGGATTTGTCCGAAAATGTTTCTGGGTTAATTGATTATGTATTATATCCTTTTGATGAAGATTATCTGGTTTGGTGTGAAACAAATACACAAACGCAAGAAACTAAGTATCCATGTATAAAAATATCAAGTTCATCATAAAATTTCTGCGCTCGCCACCGCGAGAATAGAAGGCTCGTCTCAGAATCGAAACATTCTGCGACGAGCCTTTTTCCTCTTCGGTATTCGATTTTCACACTTCGTTACTTGCTACTTTTCCCCGTACAAACGCATACATCACCCGACGATTTTCCAATTCTCATCCACCCGTTTCAGCGCAAGCTCAAACTGCGAAATCTGCGTCATTTGTGTAACGCTGTCCAGATATTCCACCGCCACAGTTGCCGTTACGGTATCGCCGTCCTTGTTCAGCACCGTGCTTTTAAGTTGATTGAACGCATAGTCCGCGCACTTTACCGACGGCATAGAACCACCACTGACATAGTAAGACAGCTCTTTTTCCGTAGCCGTCGGATACAGCGTGAAAAAGGTGGTCAGAAAATCCGCAATATCTTCGCTTTCCGCCGCAGAAACCGTTCCATCGGGTTCTGCGGCTTTTGGCGTATATGCAGATTTTGCAGGCTTGCCAGTAATCGTCGGCGCTTGCGTGATAACCATATCGCCGTTATCATCCTTGTGGACTGTTGTTTTGTACACGCTGGATACGGTGTCTTTTTTCTTGCCGTCCGAAATCGTCTGTGCTACCGTGAACACGACCGTAAAATCGTTTTCACCGTTCTGCGCCACAGACCAGATCTGCACATCGGATACAGCCGAGGACACGGCAACCTTACTGCTTACCGTGTCAGCCGTCAAGCGCTGTAAATTCTCTGTCAGATAGCCGGTCAGCGCATCGGTACGCTGTGCAACGGAATCCTTGTTGTTGCTCCACGAATAGTAGGTTTTCGCAAAGTTCCGCACAAACGCTTCTACGCCGCTGGTATCCTCTACGCGGCGCTCAACGATTTCTTTTTCGTGAACGGTATGCGTATCAATCGCAGTAAAGTTCTTATACACTGCAAACACAAATCCGCAGATGAACAGCAGCCACAACACAATCACCGCAGGCTTGCGGCTGTTCACCGTGTAAACGCGCAGTTTCTTTGGTTTCTGCTGTTTTTCTGTCTTTTTCTGAAACATAATTCGTTCTCCTTTGTCTTATTTCTGTGCAACCACAGCGCCGCCCCAGCCCCAACCGCCGAAACCATAGTAGGCCGTCCAGCTTTCAATGGTATCGAACGCCACGCCACCGATGTTGGACGCGATCTGACCATTGCCGATATAAATACCGACATGACCGGCGTTCAAGCCGCAATAGCTGTCTGTCGTTCTGGAATGATACACCGCCGGGTCATTGTATATCATTGCACCAATCGGAATATTGGCGCTGGACTTGCTCACCGCATAGAGAGAGCGGTTCTTACCCGCACAGCAGATGTTGTTGATCGACACACCAGCCTTGCGGTAAACGGCTTCTACCCATGTTTCGCACAAGCCGCTCGTTGCCGGTATGCCGTAACTGCCAGAATTCCGTGCGATCTCTACGATACGGTTTTGTACATCACTTCCCAGCGCGTCACCGCCCCTCTGCGTCAAAAACTGCTTTACCAGCTTGACATAGAACATATTGCCGTAGTTATACCGCCAGCCGCCGTTGATTGGCGTGGAAATCTCGTTTTTATAGGTAACTTTTACGCCGCCGGAGTGCTGTCGTGAAAACTCCTGTGCCAGTTCAAAAGTGTATCGTTTGCCGTTTTTCGCAACAAAATCCAGAAAGCCACTGCCGTAATTGTACGCTTGAATGATGGCGTCCATATCACAGCCGAGCTTGTCTGCCTTTGCGACCAGTTCCGAGAAATACTTGCAGCCCTGCTTGATACTGTCCTCTGTACCGAGCGTATTTACCGGCAATCCGGCAGATTACGAGGACTGCATAACGTCCTCCAATTTGCCCTCGCTTTCCACCTGAATGATGGCAAGCAGGACATAAACATAATTGCTGATACCGTTTTGCCGCGCGTACTTCTCAACCATCGGTTGATGCGCGAGCACTTCCGCTGAGAAATTCACGCTGATATACAAACCCGAGCCACTTCCGCCGCTATCCTCATCCGAGGCGATAATCAGGAACATCGACAGAAGTAAAGCAATCAGCAGGCCGAAGCCTAGGGCACCTGCCATTGCCGCCTTTTTCATCACTTGCGCTCACCTCGGCTCTCCGAGCGCCGCTGTTTGCGCGTAGTTTTTCTGGTTTTCCGCTGTTTGAACTCTGCGCCGAATGTTTCTTCGTCCAGTCCTTTTGGCATTGTATATCGTGTTTTCGGCTTGTCCGGCACCATCGGACGTTCTGCCGGACGGTCCGGCTTGCGGTCTGCAACCGTAGTCTGCGGCTTATCCTTGACCGTCGGACGATCTTCCCGCTGTCTGGGTGTCGGTTCAATCCGTTCCGACCGAGGTCGATTCTGCGGTGCAGACGGCTTTTCCGGTTCGGTTTTCTGCTGTTTGGGGACAGTTGGGCGCTCCTTTGGTGCAACACGAGTGCTTTCCGTTCTGGGCTTCTCCGTATTATCCTCATTGCGTTCTCTTTTTCGCTGAGATAACTGCTCACGGCGGCTTGCAGTGGTAGTTCTACGAGATTCCATCTGTGCAGCACGCGCTTCTCGACGTTTCTGCATGGTTTCCCGCACACTTTCCCGTGCAGATTCCACATTGCTGCGGACAGCATATTCCGCATTAGTCGGTGCGTCCTTGACCTTTTGCACGGTTTCCGCCGCCTTATCCCGCACACGAGATGGCGTATCCGCAATCTTGCCTGCCGTTTCGCCTACTCTCTGACCGAGATTTTTCTTTTCCGGCTGAACGTTTTCGCGGCTTGCACTTTCACGGTTTGCAGAGGGCGAAACCGTCCGCTGGGTACTCTGTACGGCATGGCGCTGTGCAGAGCGCTTTCCCACTCCAACACCCGCCGCAAATGGCAGTGCCTTGCGAACCGCCCTCGAAATCGTCCGGCGCGGCCGGTTTGTCATGGCTCGACCGACACGCCCCGTGCCCTCATCACGCAGACCAATCATGCCGAGCAGTTTGTCGCGCTCCATATACACGCCCGCGAACACGATCACCTGCAGCAGCACGACCACCACGAACGGTTTTCCGTTCGCAATCGTGTACGCCAGCGAGGACAGCACCAGCACAAACGTGGTCAGCAGTGTTGTTCCCACTCTCAGCATGATTGTGTTAAATAGTGAGATGACTGCTCGTCTGCTCGTGCCGGAGAACGCCGGAATCATGCTGATTAGCAAGCTAATCGGCAGGAACATTGCACTGATGATGAACAAAATCTGTGACAAAAGCATACTGCCTGTGAGCATAATCGCAAACACCGACACAATCAGGTTGAAAATCAGGAAGAACACGGATAGGCCGAACCGGCTTGTCACCTCGGTTACGGTCAGATTGCCGTTATCGTAATCTTCCAGTTCCGACTTCACGGCTTCTTCTCGGTCTTTGCCGCGGTTTTCATCCGGCGAAGTGCCGAGCAAGCTGTTTACCCGTTCTTCTCCGACATTCTCCACATCTGAATCGCCAAACTGCATGATAAGCCACGGCTGTTTCACTTGAATCCCGAACAGACAGTCCCGAATCGCAGAAACGCCCGTGTTCTCGCCTGCCGTGTCCGGCGCAAGAATTTTCGCGCTCACATCGACAATGCCGTTGCTGATGTCACTCGAAAACTCGTTGACACCGTTAATTGCGGACGGTGCATAAGCAATCAGCCCGACCGACACCACAAACACGACCACAAAATTCAACGCCGCATGAAACGCTTTCGTTGTTTCGCGTTTGATTAAACCAGCATAAGTGCAGTACACGCCGACCAGTAGCGTGACAATCGCCATCATACCGGGAAACAGGCCCGTGCTGTCAAACCCGCTGGCTGACACGCCCGCAATCAACTGAATGTTTTTACCAATCTCACTTGCGGCACTGCTGATGAAGTCGAGGTCATATGCCTGCTGAATCAGGTAGCCCACGGCATTTGAAATGTACAAATTCAGCGTCCACAGGAAGTTCGTAAACAGGTAAATTGCGTACTGCGCCGTTTTCCCGATACCATCCAACCAGTTCCACGGCAGCCAATCCCACGAAGAATCAACATAAAAATCAAGCTGGTAGTTATCAATCGGATACTTGCTGAACTCGTGCGCCGTATCGATGGTTTCGTCCAACAGTCCGGCGGCGTGCGCCTGCACGGTGAACAAATTGAGAAAAAGAAAAGCCATCACAACCGTGATAAAGGCTGTAATGGCTAATTTCTGAACTTTTGAAGTATTTGTCACACGTTACACCTCATTCTCTGTAACCGGCGGGCGAGTATCAAACGCATGGAACAGATAATCGAACATGACATG